>ERZ773133.29-NODE-29-length-180205-cov-11.780278_pt1 | contig 180205 bp, 139 predicted proteins | sample MGYA00580861_ERZ773133 | MGnify/ENA primary metagenome ERZ773133 (study PRJEB29015, sample SAMEA2737844) | human gut metagenome | biome: human gut; feature: human-associated habitat; material: faeces | place: China | collected 2012 ...
ACTCTGGAGGTTATTTTTTTCTACCCATAGCTTTAAGCTTTTTGAACCCCCAGTTTAACTGGGGGTTTTCATTGTACAAAAAGGCGGTCTGGAAGTTGCATTCCAGACCGCTTTTTTATATTTAGAGTATGTTCTGTATCCGGGCATACGCTGACTGCGCCGTCAGATCGTCCGAGAGGATGCTGAACCCGTTCTCATGAGGCAAAGCCGAAATTCATCCCGTCGTACTCATCGTAAACGTGAGAGGACTCTTCTCCGCCGTCATGTCCAAAACTGCCGTTATAGCCGTCATTCTGGTTCTTCTCGTACTTGCTCCACTCATTTTCCCAGTTGCTTTTGGGCGTTGTCTTTTTTTCGCTGCTGTCGGATTTCGTTCCATTGTTCTTTTGCAGACTGCCCATTGTGGTAGTCTCCGAACTTGTCCCGTTCCCGTCAGCATCATAGCCATATCCGGCATAGGGTGCAGCGGCATTCTCCTGCCCGGCACAGCCGCTCAGCAGAAATACGCCCAGCAGCGAGACCAGGCAAAATATCGTATGCCATTTTCGTTTCATTGGTTGCCTCCCAAGCATTTTCACTGCAGGGCATCCGCAATCACATCCAGAATGGCATGACTCACCATTTCTTTGGATTGCAGCGGCAGTTCCTGCTCCGAGTGCTTTCGAATCAGTGTCACCACGTTGGTATCCGTGCCGAACCCGGCGCCGTCTACTTTCAGATTGTTGGCACAGATCATGTCCAGATGCTTTTTCTCCAGCTTTGCCCTGGAGTTTTCCAGCATATGCTCCGTCTCCATGGAAAAGCCGCAGAGGAACTGCCCTTCCGGCTTATGCTGCCCCAGATACGCCAGGATATCCTTCGTCCGGGTCAGCGGTATCACCGCATCGCCGTCCTTTTTCTTTTGCTTTTCTGCGGCGATTTCGGTGGGGCGATAATCCGCCACAGCCGCCGCCATAATCACGGCATCCTGCTGTGCCGCACGGGATGTGACCGCCTGGTACATCTCCTCCGCTGTTGTCACGGGAACGGTTTCCGCAAACAGCGGCGGCGGCAATGCAGTCGGTCCGGTCACCAGTGTGACCTCTGCCCCACGGCGTGCAGCGCACTTCGCCAGCGCATAACCCATCTTCCCTGTGGAATGATTGGTCAGATACCGCACCGGATCCAGGGATTCCTGGGTGGGTCCGGCTGTAATCAGAATCTTTTTGCCGCTGAGGTCTTTTTCACAGGCGATTTCCTGTAAGATCCACTCCAGCAGCGTTTCCGGCTCCGGCATTTTTCCGGCGCCCACATCCCGGCAGGCAAGCATTCCCACCGCCGGCGCAATAATCTTGTACCCGAAACGTCTCAGCTTTTCCAGATTATCCTGCACAATGGGATTCTCATACATATGGGTATTCATTGCCGGCGAGATCAGAACCGGCGCCGTGCTTGCCATGACCGTGGTAGTCAGCATATCATCAGCGATGCCGCCGGCGATCTTTCCGATCACATTTGCAGAGGCTGGTGCAATCAGCATTACATCTGCCTTTTTCGCCAGGCTCACATGGGTCACATCAAACTGGAAATTCCGGTCAAAGGTATCCACCAGGCACTTGTTCCCGGTCAGTGTTTCAAAGGTAATGGGGTTGATAAAGTTTGTGGCGTTCTGCGTCATCAGCACATGGACATCCGCATGAAGTTTCACCAGACTGCTTGCCAGTGATGCGGTCTTATAAGCGGCAATGCTACCGGTCACGCCCAGAACAACCGTTTTTCCTTTCAGCATCTCCCCACCGCCTTATGCCAGTTCGCCGTGCTTTTCATAGTGCGAGATTTTGGAAACAGCGTTTTTGTCGTCCACCAGAACCACCTTCGGCTGCATGGCTTTCGCCTCTTCCGGCGTCACCTTGGCATAGGACATCAGGATCACCTTGTCGCCGGTCTGCGCCTGGCGTGCTGCCGCACCGTTCAGACAGATCACGCCGCTGCCACGCTCTCCGGCAATGGTATAGGTCATAAAACGGTTGCCGTTGTTCACATCGACGACCTGGACTGCCTCATACTCCAGGATTCCGGCAGCGTCCAGCAGATCCGCATCTACGGTAATGCTGCCCACGTAGTTCAGTTCCGCCTGTGTCACAGTGGCACGGTGGATCTTGCCTTTCAGCATGGTGATGGTCATTCAGCGGCACCTCCTGCCTGCATCATAAAGTTGTCGATCAGACGGGTCTTTCCGATGTAAACTGCCATTGCCGCCAGGAACGGTCTGTCCAGTTTCGGGATCTGCTGCATGGTCATCAGATCAACCACCTTTACATAGTCGATCTTTGCCAGCGGTTCTGCCTCGATGATCTCTGTCATTGCCTGAACCAGCTTTGCTGCATCGGTTTCTCCGGATTCTGCCAGCTTTTTGCCGGCAAAGATGCTACGGCTCAGCACCAGGGCAGCCTTGCGTTCTTCCGGGCTGAGATAGGTGTTCCGGGAGCTTTTTGCCAGACCGTCTGCCTCACGGACAATGGGGCATCCCACAATTTCAACATCCATGTTCAGATCCAGCACCATACGGCGGATAACTGCCAGCTGCTGTGCATCCTTTTCTCCGAAATAAGCTCTGTCCGGCTGTACAATGTGCAGCAGCTTGGATACGACAGTGCAGACGCCACGGAAATGCACAGGACGGCTCAGACCGCAGAGTTCCTTTGTCAGCACATCCATATCCACAAAGCTGCAAAAGCCCTTGGGATACATCTCTGCCGGTGTGGGATGGAAAATCAGCGCTGCGCCTGTGCTTTCACAGAGCGCTGCATCGTGTTCCAGGTCTCTGGGATAGCTTTCCAGATCTTCGTTCGGTCCGAACTGAGTGGGATTCACAAAGACGCTGACAACCACACGATCGTTCTGCTCACACGCCTTTGCGATCAGACTCTGGTGTCCCTCGTGGAGATATCCCATGGTGGGAACGAGACCAACGGTCAGTCCCTCTTTTCTCCATGCCTTGACCTGCTGACGTACTTCTGCAACGGTTTCTGCAATCTTCATGCCTGTGCCTCCTGTTCCAGCTGTGCCATTACTTCATCGGAAATGGCAAACGAATGTTCTTCTGCCGGGAAATTCCCAGCCTGTATTTCATTACGGTATGTGACAAATGCGTCCTGCATGGTCTTTCCGACCTCTGCAAACTTCCGGACAAATTTCGGCTGGTAGTCCATGAACATTCCCAGCATATCCTGATATACCAGGACCTGTCCGTCACAGCCTGCGCCTGCGCCGATGCCGATTGTCGGGATATGCAGCGTCTTAGTGACGAGCGCTGCCAGCTTTGCCGGAACGCACTCCATTACCAGTGCAAATGCGCCCGCCTCTTCCACTGCCTTGGCGTCCTCCAGCAGCTTTCTGGCTGCCTCTGCGGTCTTGCCCTGTACCTTGAATCCGCCCAGGGTGTTTACGGACTGCGGCGTCATGCCCAGGTGAGCGACCACCGGAATGGATGCGTTGACAATTGCACGGATCTGCTCGCAGACCAGCTTGCCGCCTTCCAGCTTTACTGCGCCGGCTCTGCCCTCTTTCATCAGCCGTCCGGCATTGACAACTGCGTCATACACCGAAGTCTGATAGGACAGGAACGGCATATCTGCAACGACCAGGGCATTCTGAGCGCCTCTGGAAACTGCTGCCGTGTGGTGGATCATGTCCTCCATGGTCACAGAGATGGTGTCGGAATAACCAAGGATCACGTTGCCCAGAGAGTCCCCTACCAGCAGCATATCTGTCCCGGCGGCATCCATCAGCTTTGCCATGGTGTAGTCATAGCAGGTGAGCATAGCGATCTTTTCGCCACGCTCTTTCATCGCCTGTAGTGTCTGTACCGTTTGTTTCATATTTTTTCCTCCAAAAGGGAATAGTACAATTTCCGATCACGGAATACTGTCCAGCATTTATCATAGCAGAAAGAGACGAAAAAGTCAAGGCAATATCGCAGAAAACAGCGTGATACAACATTATATAAGATTGTGTTTCCAGCCGCTGCAAAAAACTGCTGTAAAAAAGTTCTCTTTTTCTTCCCTTTTTGCAGAAAACGCCGAAAATTTACAAAGCATTGACAATTTCCGCCGGTTCTCGTATAATGGTATAAGAGCCTGTCCCACACGGTCGGGCAATCACAAAAAGACAGCATCTCTTATGAGGGAAAGGATACATCATGCACCACATTTGGAAAAAATTTGCCGGCGCCGGTGCAGCTGCTGCGGCAGCACTGGCATTGTCACTTCTGGCGGCTCCGGTTTCTGCGGATACCACAGCAGAGATCGTCATTGCGCCGCCGGTGGCAACTGCAACTACACAGCCGGACGATACACAGCACAGCGGCTGGGAAACCGTTGACGGCAAGCGCTATTACTACGACCCGGAAACCGGTGAAATGCAGACCGGCTGGCTGGTTCTGACAAACGGCAGCATCAGCCGGAGATATTTCTTCGGCGAGGACGGCGCTGTCATGACTGGCTTTTTCCGGACAGACACAAACACCAGCCCGGTCTACTATGCCGACGAAGAGGGCGCTGTTGTAAAAGGCGGCATTCACACCATTGACGGCAAACCGTACTGGTTTTATGAGGACGGTTCACTGCACACCGGATGGCAGACCGTAAACGGAAAGCGGTATTTCTACGATCCGGTTACCGGCGAGATCACGTTCGGCTGGATCATCTGGAACGGCGGATACTATTACGTTACCGAAAAAGACGGCAAATATACCAGCCTGCAGGAAGTGGACGGTGAGTATTACCCCTTTGACAAGGAAAACGGTGCAATCGCAGAAGGGCTGACAGAACTGCCAAACGGAATTACACGTTATTACTACGGTGACGGCGCATATCACACGGGCTGGTTCTATCAGAACGGGAAAACATACTATTTCAACGATGTAGACGGCGCCATGTTCACCGGATGGCAGACCATCGACGATCAGACCTATTACTTCCAAGAAGACGGTGCCGCCAAGGTCGGGTGGCTGGAGCTTTCCGGGAAACGCTACTATTTCGATAAAGAGGCAAAGCTCTGCACCGGATGGCAGACCATCAACGGAAAGCGCTATTGTTTCCGCGCAGACGGCTCAGCAGTGACCGGATGGCAAACCGATGCCAGCGGCTCCAGCTATTACTTCCTGGACGACGGCACGATGGCGACCGGCTGGACTTCCGTTGGAAAGAACACCTACTATTTCCGCAAGGACGGCGTACTGATGCGTGGGGTCACCGAGATCGACGGCAAGCAGTATCTGCTGGCAGAGGACACCGGCATCCTGCAAAAGAATACCACCATCAACGGCATTACCACGGACGCAAACGGCGTTATCATCAAGCGCATCCTGTCCGTCCCCTATCTCAGCCAAAGCGGTTTTCCCACTGGCTGTGAAAGCGCCAGTGCAGTCATGCTGCTGCGGCAGGCAGGCTACAGCACCAGCATTGCCGATTTTGTTGACAAATACCTGGACAAGGGCAGCTTTTACTGGAAAAACGGCACACAATACGGCCCGGATCCCAGCACAAAATTTGTAGGCGATCCCCGTTCGTCCAGCGGTTTCGGCTGCTATGCGCCAGTTATCACCAATGCACTGAATAAAATTCTGACCAATGGGAAAACTGCAAAAAACATCACTGGCACATCGTTCTCGTCTCTGCTGACACAGTACATCGACAAGGGCATTCCGGTTGCAGTATGGGCATCCATCAACATGATGCAGATTGACAACGGCAGACAGTGGGTCGTTCCGGAAACCGGAAAGCTGTTCACCTGGAAACGGCACGAGCATTGCCTGGTTCTGGTCGGCTACGACAAAGACTACTACTACATGAATGACCCGTACCAGAGCAAGGGACTGGTTGCCTATAAGCGCAGCGTGGTAGAGGCACGGTATGCCACCATGGGTTCCCAGGCAGTCGTAATCCAGTAAGCACTTACATACGTCTATCAGCAACACAAAACGGAGGGATACGATGAAACTTTTATTTATCCGCCACGGCGATCCGGACTATGAAAAAGACTCTTTGACAGAAAAGGGATGGCACGAGGCAGAACTGCTGGGACAGCGCATGGCGAACACGCCGGTCACTGCGTTCTACGTCTCTCCCCTGGGACGTGCCAAGGATACAGCATCCAAGACACTGCAAAAAGTGGGCAGAGATGCCACAGAACTGGCGTGGCTGCGGGAATTTCACGCACCCATTCCGGATTTTCACACCGGCGAACCAAGAATTGCCTGGGATCAGCTCCCGGCAGACTGGACCGCAGAGCCGAAGTATTACGACAAGACACGCTGGTCGGAAACCCTGCCCATGCTGCAGGGTCACGTGATCGACGAGGCAAAGCGTGTCTGGAACGGTCTGGACGAGATCCTGACACAGCACGGCTATGAACGGGAAAACAACTTTTACCGTGCAGTTCAGCCAAACGAAGAGACGCTGGCGTTTTTCTGCCACTTTGGTGTCACCTGTGTCATGCTGAGCCATTTGCTGGGCATCTCCCCTATGATCCTGTGGCACGGGTTCTGCGCTGCGCCTACGTCCGTTACTTCGCTGATTACCGAGGAGCGCCGGGAAGGCGTGGCTCTGTTCCGGATGAACGCTTTCGGAGACACAGCGCATCTCTACGCCAACCAGGAAGAGCCTGCATTCGCTGCGAGATTCTGTGAAATGTATGCGAACCAGGAACAGCGTCACGACTGACACTGACAATCAAACAGCAATTACGCAAAAACGGCACTTTTCGAAAAGTGCCGTTTTTCTTGTTATGCTTTTTTAGAAAGAAAAAAGCAGCCTTATTTATCACAAATAAGACTGCAAGTTTGGCGGACAGGGAGGGATTCGAACCCTCGATACGCTATTAACGTATACACGAGTTCCAGTCGTGCGCCTTAGACCAGCTCAACCACCTGTCCAGTTATTCTGCTTCCTGCGATTTGAGGAAGTGGTGCGAGTGACGGGACTTGAACCCGTACGCCGAAGCACACGCCCCTCAAACGTGCCTGTCTGCCAATTCCAGCACACTCGCTCTTCATGTTTTTCATGTGTCGCATTCAGCTTTATTATTATAGCAGAAAAACAGAGGTCTGTCAATAGCCGAAATCACTTTTTATGTTTATTTTTTGTAAATATAGAGTGAATTTCAGAGAAGAACCGCTTTTTCTGCATTTCATACCCCAGGACAAAAACAAAAAAGCAGATTCCATGAGGGATTTCCGCACGAAATCTGCTTTGTGATTCTTTTCAATACAGTGCTTACAGCATCTCAGATACATCATCTGCGATCTGTTCTGCTGTCAGATGATTCTCTTTCAGAACTTCCTGTACATTATAACGATCGAGGAATTCTTTTTTCAGACCAAAGCACTTTGTCTTTACGGCAGAGTCGCCGTAAAACCGGGCGATCTTCTCACCGAATCCGCCGTCCAGAATGCCGTCCTCCAGCGTAATCACAACCTTGTGATCTGCTTTCAGCTGTTCCAGCAGTGCGGTGTCCTGTCCGGTGATATAATACGGGTTGATAACAGTCGGTGCAGTACCGGTCTTTTCCCGGATCTTCTCGGCTGCTGCCACACCCAGGTGATAGAACGAACCCAGCGCCAGAATTGCCACGCCGCTTCCCTGCTGTGTCACTTCATAGCGGTTCAGTTCTCCGAAGTCCTTTGTCACTGCCTTGCCGTCCGAAACATACTGTGCCGGCACACGGATCGCAACCGGATGTTCGTTCTGATCCAGCGCCCAATCCAGCATTGCCTGATAATCCTCCACCGTTACCGGCGCCAGATAAACCAGGTTCGGGATGTTGGAGATCATGGGAATATCGTAGATGCCCAGATGTGTCACATCATTCATGCCAAAGACAGAGGCTGCAAAAACGGAGATCGTCACAGCGCTTTGATTGATGCAGACATCCTGGGACAGTTGGTCATAGGTGCGCTGTAAGAAAGAACTGTATACGCCCCAGAACGGCTTTCCGCCGTTTTTCGCAATACCGGATGCCATAGCGGCAGCCTGCTCTTCTGCAATGCCTACATCAATGAACTGTTTGCCTGCCTTTTTCCGGATATCTTCCGTAAATCCGAATACGGTAGGCGTAGCAGAAGTAATGGCACAGACACGCTTGTCCTCTGCCATCTTCTTTTGCAGGTACTCACAGGTAAAGCTGCCGAAATCGCCGTCACCGCCGAACGAAACCGTAGTCTTTCCGGTAGCCGGATCAAACGGCATACACCAGTGCCACTGCTCCTTGTGCTGTTCTGCCAGTTCATAACCCTTGCCCTTCTGTGTCACGATGTGTACCACTACCGGCTTTGTGCTGTCCTTGACCTGGCGGAATGCAGCGATCAGAGACGGGATATCGTTGCCGCCTTTCACAAAAACATAGTCCAGTCCCATTGCCCGGAACAGGTTGCACTCTGCCTTGCCGTCTGTATCCCGGAGGAGTTTCAGATTCTTGTACAGACCGCCGTGGTTCTCTGCGATGGACATATCGTTGTCATTGACCACAATGATAAAGTTGGTGTCCATCTCGCCGGCAAAGTCCAGACCCTCCAGCGCCTCGCCACCGCTGAGTGAGCCGTCACCGATCACAGCGATCACATTGCCGCTTTCGCCGTTCAGATCACGTCCCTTTGCCAGACCGCTGGCAAGGCTGACAGAGGTGGAAGTATGACCCACGGTAAAGAAATCGTGCTTGCTCTCATGCGGATCGGTATAGCCGGAAATATCGTCGAAATGTTCCTCATAGAGATATGCGTCTTTTCTGCCGGTCAGCATCTTGTGGGGATAGCTCTGGTGGGAAACGTCAAAAACGATCTTATCCTTCGGGGAATCAAACACATAGTGCAGTGCGATGGTCGTCTCCACCATGCCGAAGTTCGGCCCGAAGTGACCGCCGTGCTTGCTCAGACGGAACATCAAAGCCTGGCGCATTTCAGCCGCCAGCGCATTCATCTCGTCTTGATTCAGTTTCTTCACATCTTCCGGTGCATTGATTTTTTCCAGATACATGGTTTTCCTCCTAATCGTTTTCATTCTTCGGGGAACATTTGTCCCAGGTGAGTTTTCCGGTTTTTACTGCCTCTTCATAGCGGCTGATCTTATAATTCAGCCGTTCCAGCGTGACGTCGATCTGTGCCTTTTGATCCAGCAGAGCATCCCGCTGATCCAGCAGCAGCTGAAGCCGTGCCGGAATGGTATTGTCACCTTCCTGGCAAAGCTTGACGTATTCGATCATCACCTCCACCGGCAGACCGGCATTCCGCATACAAATGGCAAGCTCCACCCAGCCCAGATCATCCGGCTGGTAGTCCCGGTTGCCGCTGGGCGTCCGGGTCACTCTGGGGATCATGCCAACACGCTCATAATAGCGCAGCGTGTCCTGCGAAATGTGATAGGTTTCACTGACTTCCTTGATGGTCATGCTTTCTCTCACCTCCTGCAAGCATATTATAGCACCTGGAGTCAGCTCCAAGTCAATACCCAAACGCAAAAGTTTACATTTTAGACACAACGCAAAAAGCACTGCGGAACGGTTTTGTTCCGCAGTGCTTTTTTTGGATTATGATTTTATTGTCTGATAAAAATTCGGGTTTCCCAGCGGTTCTGCTGTCAGACGGAATATCACACAGCCATCGGGACAAACCACAGTCTTGCTGTATTTTCCGTCGCCGCCAAGATTTCTCAAATCGCCGCCGCTGCGCACTGCATCCATCAGCGGATACAACAGTAGCATGACCTTGCTGCATATCCCATAGCCATCTGTATTCACCGAACAACCATAGGTACAGCAGTAGCGATCTCCGATCTCTTCCCCGTTTCGACAGTAATTTTCCGTCTGTTCACTCTGAAGGAATCCGGTCACCGTTATGGTAAATGCAAATTCTTCTGCAAACCATTTTTTCATTGCTGTTCCTCTTTTCAGTTTGTCTGCTGAATCGAATCAATTTTCCACTGTCCGTTTTCCAAAACGATCTGCGCCGTCAGCGTTGCAGATGCGCCAAAGTCGTCATACTGCATGGATGCAGTGAATGCGCTATCTGAGAGATCCGAGACCTCTGCTTTTCCGGAAGTCCAGGAGAATCCGCCGCTGGTGGCAAACTGCCTGCCGTACAGACTGCCGTTTGCGTCAATGTACAGCGGCTGGTCTGTACCGAGAATCGCTGCATAGCGGCTGTCGATCATCTTCTGGGTCAAGCTGGATTCCATGTAGGCTTTCAGATCTGCTGTACTGGAAAACTGGGTTTTTGCCACCTTCTCATAAACAGCGCCCGACCCGGTCGAACGAATGGTATCACTTTCGTCCTTCGGCAGATTGCCGGCGCCGATCTGGTCGATATAATCCAGTGCGCCGAACAGGCGTTCTGCCGTTTCTTCATAGGCAGATGTGTCCCCGGCGCTCTGTGAGACGGCTGTGGTCTCCGCTGCCGTGGTCTCACTGCTTTCCTGTGCCGGCAGCGTCTCCGCAGCCGTTGTCTTTGTATCGGTGGTCTCTGCCGTCTCTTCCGGGGCAGCCGTTGTTTCTGCCTGGGTCTGTTCTGCGGTCGTCTCTGTGCTGCGCTCCGTCAGACTGGACGAGGGTGTTGTGATCTCGCCGCAGCCGGAAACACCCGTCAGCACAGCTGCTGTCAGCAACGCAGCCAGCCAAAACTTTTTATTCGTCTTTTTCATCTTTGCTTTCCTCCAAAAGAATGCCTGGCAAGTCAGCCTTTTTTTCATGATATTCCTTGAGTTTCTGATTCATTTCATTTGCCGTCTTTTTGAATACCTGATAGTTCAGCGCAGACGTGAAAAAATAAACCGCTGCACTGGTCAGACACATTCCCAGAACGCCAAAAAAATTCGGAGTGTACCAACCGTAAAAATATCCGCACACCAGTACAGATACCGTAACCAGCACATAGTGAATGGTCAGCCGTATCATCCCCTCCCGGTTGCTCACGTCCTTATGGGGCAGGACCAGCTCCGTAATGCCGCCTGCCAGCACACCAATGGACAAGATCTCCGGCAATACTGCATACGGGATCCAGGAGTGCCAGAGTTGCCGCTGCCCCGTCAGACAGTAGATTCCATACCAAAAGATGCAGGCGATCAGCGTACCAGTCACAGCCGCTGTCGTCACGGAAAGAAAACGCTTGAATCGGTTCTTCATCGCCGCACCTCACAGTCCAAGCTGTTTTTTCAGAGCAGGAACATACTGCCGTGAAATCATAACTTTTTCGCCGTTTTGCAGGATTGCCTCGAAACGTCCGCTGAATGACGGCGCAAACCGTTCCACTTTTGCCAGGTTCAAAATCATCGACTTCGAGATTCGGATAAAATCCGTCCCGGCAAACCGCTGTTCCAGTTTATAAAGCTTCTGTTTCAATTCCGACACCTCCGATTTTCCATATGCAAATACCTTGTTATCCACGGACTCAAAATAGTACACACTGTCCGGATGCAGCACGCTCATGCTGCCATCCTCGTGATACAGCATCAGTTTTTCGTTCTCCATTTGCAGTGCATGGAGCAGGTTCATCACACGCTGAGACAGTGTGTTGGCACGTATGATGATCTCCGCCTCTTCTCCCGGCGGCAGGTTTTCAATGGTCACTTTCATGAATGGACTCGTTTCCTTTCTGCCAGATAATGCACGGCAAGATATGCGCCCAGCAGCACCAGAACTGCGCCGCCGATATACGCATACATGGCAGGGACGGTCACCGTTTTCCCGGCAAATTTTACGGTACAGTCCAGCGACTCCCGAATGGCATCCACAAGCGCTTTCGGAACACCGTCTGTCTCCATCTGCGCCAGAACGCCACGCATGGTGTGATTCCGCACCAGCGCTGTCATATACGTGCTGGGCAGAAAGGACAGCACCTTTTGCAGTCCGCTACCATAACTGGAAATGGGCATATATGCACCGCAGAGAAAGCCGTAGCCGGCGCTGACCAGTGTTCCCACTGCGGATATCTGTCCCTGGGTGCTGAGGAAAAAGTGGATCAGCGACGAAAGCGCTGTGCCGAAAAGCACCAGCAGCACAATGTCCGCACTGAGCAGCAGGATATCCTTTCCGGAAAAGAACCAGCCGATCGTCCGCACATATCCCAGACACAGCGCCAGCGCCGCAAAGCATACCAGCAGCGAAGAGATCGCCGCACCCAGGAAATAGCTGCCGGACAAGACCGCACTGCTTACCGGCGAAATGGTCAGATCCTTCCGGGCGCCGGTGATCTTGTCCTGTACCATCAGCATATTGGAACAGAACGGCACAGTAACGCAGCTGACCGCAAAAATGGAAGAAATGAGCTGCGCCCCGACAGCGCCGTCGATCAGCTTTTGAGAAAGCGAAAAGCCGTCCGGAAGATTTGCGGTAAACGAATCCCGGTAAACACTCCCCAGAAAAGTCGCATACAGCACCAGCAGAATTGCCGGCGTGATAAGCGAAGTGAAAAACATTCCCTTGTCCTTGAAATACAGCTTGATGTTACGCAATACCATGGCTTTCAGCATAATCAGCACCTCCTGTCGTCTTTCCTGTCACAGCCAGGAATACATCATCCATTCTGCCTTTCATGATCTCATAATCCTGGAACAATTCCGGATGCTGTACGATGAGTTTTGTTGCCGTCCGGGTGTCCGGCACAGATATGCGGAACGCCTCGCCGTATGTCTCATAGGGCATCTGCAAAGACGCCACTGCGGATTCCTTTGCATGGTACAGCGTGATATAATCCCCGGTATAGCGGTTTTTCAGCTCCAGCGGCGTTCCCTCCGCTGCGATCTTTCCCTCATCCAGAATCACAATGCGGTCTGCACCGGCAGCCTCTTCCATATAGTGGGTCGTCAGAAAAACGGTCATGTGCTTTTTCTTTTGCAGGACGGAAATGACATTCCAGACCGTCTGCCGTGTCTGCGGGTCCAGTCCCGTGGTTGGTTCGTCCAGAATCAGCAGCTGAGGACGGTGAAAGATGGCACGGGCGATGTCAATGCGCCGCCGCTGTCCGCCGGAAAGCTTTCCCACACTCTGCTTCAAAAGCGGCCGCAGCTCCAGTAGGTCATCCAGTTCAAACAGACGCTTTTGAAATGCCTTCCCGGTGATGCCGTACAGCGCCGCACGGTTTTTCAAGTTGTCCTGCACAGAAAGCTGTCTGTCCAGGACGGAGTTCTGAAACACCACGCCGATATCCTGTTTGATGGCGTTCATGTTTTTCAGCGTATTCCTGCCGTTCACATAGATCTGACCGGCGTCCTGCCGGAGCTGACCGCATATCATGGAGATTGTAGTGCTTTTTCCGGCGCCGTTGACACCTAAGAATGCAAAAAGCTGTCCTGTCTCCACTTGCAGCGATAAGTTGTTTACGGCATGGATTGCGCCGAAACTCTTTTGCAGATTTTGAATCTCAATACATTTTTCCATATCCATCACTGTCCTTTCTGTTCTTCGGAATCTGTTATCTTGATTATACCTTTTTTCTGAACGAATAACAAGCCCTAAAATGCAAGTGGTCGATTTCCAGCGGTAAGATGCAAAAAGAGCCGCACCGCTCCGGTTTCCCGAAGTCGATGCAGCTCCTTTGCCGTGCGTTCCGGATCAATCCGAAAGCGCAGTTACTTTTTACGCCGCTTTGTCATGATCGCCAGCAGCAGCGAGAATCCGCAGGCTGCAATCAAAATGGTGATATGCAGTGTGCTTTCTCCTGTCTTTGGCGTTCCCGGAATGTTCTGCCGCTGCGGCAGCGGAATTCGTTTCTTGACAGATGTCTGTGCAGAAACATCGTTGGCAGCCGTTGTCGTCGTCTGCGTGCTGTTGTCTGCTGCATGATCTCTGTCTGTGGTAATGGTCGTGGTCGTTGTGGTATCCACGATCACATGATTCTTCCGGGATGTGGTCTGTCGGATGCTAGTAGAAGTATCCGATGTCTCACAAGTGGTATTTTCTGTTGTCGTGGTGTTTGTCGTTGTCTGTGTGCTGTGCTGTGTGGTGTGTGTTGCGCTTGAAACACTGCTGCCTGCCGGCTTTGAACTGGTCGTTTCCGTCGCAGTGACTGTTGTAGAAGTCGTGCGGCTGGTTTCTGTCAAAGTCGCAGAAGATGTGGTGCCGTTCTGACGGGATGTCGTTGTCTGCACCGTGTGTTTGGAGGTCGTTTGTGTGGTCTGGCTTGTGGTATGTGTGGTAGTCGTTGTGTTGGTCGGGCCTGCGCTGGAAAGCGTAACCGTTGCCGTTGTCTGCGATGCTGCGGAAGAAGTGGTGCGGTGTGTTGCTGTGGTGGTAGTCGTTGTCGTAGTGATAACAGCAGTCGGTGTGGTCAATGTGGTGCGTGTCGTTCCCTTTGTCTGAGAAGTCTCCGTACCGGTTGCCCTGGTCGTGCTGGTCGTCGTTCTGCGACTTGTGGTATGTGTCGTTGCGGTAGTCGTCTGTGTTCCGGTGTGTGTTGCCGGCGATGCCGTAGCTTTCGCCGTTGTTGTGGTTATCTGTGCTGTGATATGTGTGGTCTGTTTTGATGTTGTGGTATTGCCTGCTGTGTGTGTCGTGGTTACCGTCGTATGTGCTGCCGATGTGGTATGTGTGGTGGTGGTTTCAGCCGTCTGCGTTTCCGTTGTGCCGGCTGTCACACGCACCGTTGTTGTACTGGTTTGTGCTGTACCGCCTGTTGCAGAAGTGGTTTCCGCAGATGCCGCTGTACTGGTCTGTGTCGTAGACTCTGCCGAGCCTGCGGCTGTCTCCGTTGTCGTTGTAACCGTACCGGTGACTGTTGTTGTTGTCGTAGTCTCTTCCGGATCACGATTCAGATATACGTTCAGAGATACCACATCTTCGCCCTTGGCGGTGTTAAACCCATCCAGACAAGTTCCGGACGTGATATCCTTTTCTTCCGGTATTCCCAGAACAATGCAGCCATTCAGTGTGCGGTTATCTGTCTTGATTTCCAAACGACCGGACGATAATTTTTCATTATTCGCCTTGATATATTCCTCAGCGTTATACCCTGCTGGGATGCTGTCGATCCACAGGCGATAGCCTGCCAGATATGTGACGCCGTCTACCGTCACAGACAAAGGCAGATCGTCAAAACGATACGCTCCGTCTGCGTTGGTATAGGCAGTCTGTTTCGCATCGGGCAGCAGTTCCCACTTTCCATTGCGGTAATAATACTGCTGAAGGATGATCTTTACATTGGCGATACCGGACTCGCCGTCGCCGATCTCATGATCCCGGTCTGCATCATCCCAGACAATGCCGGAGATGGACGCACCGGAATCCTTCTGTACAATACCGCCGTCATAGCCGGTGATATTTGCCGCCTTGACAATGTCATAATCCACGCCACGTACCTGATAGCAATACGGTGTGTTTCCGCTGAATGCGCTCGCCAGGATCAAGAAGTTGTCCGGCTCCTGGAGATCCAGCGTGCCTGCGATCAGATCGCTGTCCTTATTGCTGTCTGCCGCCGCATGGTACTTCGTTGCTGCGTAGCCCTCCGGCATTTCGCAAAGCTGCATCTGATAGCCAACCAGATATCTCTGACCGTCCTTTTCTATAAAGGTCGGCAGATTTTCAAAGCGATAGTGACCATTGGATGCGCTTGCAGTCGGCGTTCCGGCTGCAACAGGCGTTGCCGTTGCTACCGGTGTACCCGTTGCCACAAGCACAAAATCCTCATCCAGTTTCCAGGTGGTGTCGTGCGTGTCATAGTAGCTCCGGGTCAGCTTGACCGATGCCGTTGCCACACCCACTTCGTCCGCATCCTGGATGCCGTTGTAGTTGGCATCATTCCAGATGTAGCTGTCAATGGATGCAGTTTCGATGGGCGTTAAGCCGCCGTCATAGTCCGTGTTGTCCTTTGCCTTGACGATGTCATAGGCTGTGCCGCCAACGGTTCTGTCGTAATACGTGTTGCCGCTGGATACCTGCGCCAGAATGATTACCTCGTCTGCATTCTCATAGAGATTCAGCGTATCAGCGAACAGGTCGCTGTCCTTTGTGATATCATTTCCGACACGGCACTTCGTTACAGCATAGCCCTCCGGCATTTCGTTCAGACTCAGCTGATAGCCTGCCAGATAACGCTTGCCGCCGATCTCCACAAATGTGGGCAAATTGTCAAAACGATAATGACCATCACCGGATACTGTTGCAGTAGGTGTTCCGGTTGCCACTGGTGTACCTGTTGCTACCGGCGTTGCCGTTGCGACTGGTGTACCCGTTGCCACCGGTGTACCGTCTGCCACAAGCGCAAAACTATCGTCCGGTTTCCACTGCTTGTCAGCATCATCGTAATACTTCCGGGTCAGCTTGACTGTTGCCGTTGCCACACCCACTTCGTCCGCATCCTGGATGCCGTTGTAATTGGCATCATTCCAGATGTAGCTGTCAATGGATGCAGTTTCGATGGGCGTTAAGCCGCCGTCATAGTCCGTGTTGTCCTTTGCCTTTACAATGTCGTATGTCTTGTCGCCCACGGTTCTGTCATAATACGTGTTGCCGCTGGACGTCTGTGCCAGTATGATTACCTCGTCTGCATTCTCATACAGATTCAGCGTATCAGCGAACAGGTCACTGTCCGTTGTGACATCATTTCCGACACGGCACTTCGTTGCAGCATAGCCCTCCGGCATTTCATTCAGACTCAGCTGATAGCCTGCCAGATAGCGCTTACCGCCGATTTCCACAAATGTGGGTAGATTGTCGAAACGATAGTGTCCATCACTGGATACCGTTGCAGTCGGCGTTCCGGTTGCTACCGGTGTACCTGTTGCTACCGGCGTACCCGTTGCTACCGGCGTTGCCGTTGCAACTGGCGTTCCTGTTGCCACCGGCGTGCCGTCTGCCACAAGCGCAAAACTATCGTCCGGTTTCCACTGCTTGTCAGCATCGTCGTAATACTTCCGGGTCAGCTTAACTGTTGCCGTTGCCACGCCCACTTCGTCCGCATCCTGGATGCCGTTGTAGTTGGCATCGTTCCAGATGTAGCTGTCAATGGCTGCGGTCTCGATTGGCGTTAAGCCGCCGGCGTGATCTGTATTGCTCTTCGCCTTGACGATGTCATAGGCTGTGCCGCCAACGGTTCTGTCGTAATACGCATTGCCGCTGGATGCCTCCGCCAGAATGATTACCTCGTCTGCATCCTTGTACAGGTTCAGTGTGCTGATGCCTGTTGCAGTCTGCACATACAAATCGCTGTCCTTCGTGATGTCATTTCCCATTCGGAATTTCGTTGCAGCATAACCCTCCGGCATTTCATTCAGACTCAACTGATAACCTGCCAGATAGCGCTTGCCGCCGATCTCCACAAATGTGGGCAGATTGTCGAAACGATAGTGTCCGTCACCGGATACTGTTGCAGTCGGTGTTCCGGTTGCCACTGGTGTACCTGTTGCTACCGGCGTTGCCGTTGCGACTGGTGTACCCGTTGCCACCGGTGTACCGTCTGCCACAAGTGCAAAACTATCGTCCGGTTTCCACTGCTTGTCAGCGTCGTCGTAATACTTCCGGGTCAGCTTGACGGTTGCCGTTGCGATACCCACTTCGTCCGCATCCTGGATGCCGTTGTAATTGGCATCGTTCCAGATGTAGCCGTCAATGGATGCGTTTTCGATCTTCGTCAAACCGCCGTTATGCGATGCGATGGATTTCGACAGATCCGCCGGCGCATATGTTACATCGCCGATGGTGACAGTATGTTCCGTCACGCCTTCTGTTGCCTTAGCTGCCAGAATAATATGTGATTCGTCCTCTGCCATCAGACTGCCGTCCTCAGGATCCAGGAAACTGTTCAGCTGATCCCGATCCGGTTTTGCGTACTGCTTGGTCACCGCATAGGTATCCGGCACAGTTGCCAGATCCAGTTCGATATAGTAACCATAGATGCGGTCCTTGTTGTCCGCAGCGCTGCCGTCAGACAGATCTCCCGGCACATGAACATCCAGACCGTCAAACTGATACGAACCGTTGTCCACGATCTTGGAAACTTCGCCGAATGTATCATCCGGCACCCATTTTCCATTCTCATAGATGTCACGTTTCAGTATCACACGAACCGATGTTGCCACCGGCACTTCGTCCAGATTGTACAAGCCGTCATAGTTCTTGTCGTCCCAGATCGTGCCACGGATAACACCCTTGTCCTGCTGCTTGAGTCCGGCATCATAATGTCCGGTATTCTTGCTGCGGGCCAGGTCTACCTGGTACATCGTACCGTTTGCATCCGGCACTTCCCGTAGAGATGCACGGTTCTGGTTTCCGTCGGCATCGCTGTACGCATCTGCCGCCGGTACAATAAATTCGTTTGTGCTTGTCAGATATGCGCTGTCCAGTCTGAGGTCGCTGTCCTTGGTGCGGTCAGTTCCCACACGATACTGTGTCGCCAGATAGTTGCCGCGGAGATTTTCCAGACAGAGCTGATAGCCTGCGGCAAAATCCATATTGTTGATTCTCACCCAGGTGGGCAGATTCGCCAGTGTGTATTTGCCGTCTGCATCTGTGCTTGTGCTGGCTGTATACGCCGTGCCGTTCGGCTGCCACTGGCTGCCGTCATAATAATACTGTATTGCCTTGACGGTAACATTTTCAATTGCCGCCTTGTCCTCTGCGGTATTGGCATCATCATCCGACTTATCCTGGATGCCGTTGTAATCATGGTCGATCCAGATCCGTCCGGAGATATCCCCGGCTGCTAGGCTTGTAAAGCCGGCATCATAACCGAAAACATCTTCCTTTCGGAGAATGTCTCTGCCGTCTACGGCATAATCCGTATTGTCCGTATCCGCAGCCGCACAAGCAAAATAAGTGCCTGCCGTCAGATAACGGCTCTCTGCATCCAGGTCGCTGTCCCTTGCGGGATCATCGCCCTGCTGATACCAGGTAATGGTGTAATTGTCCGGCACTTCGCTTGTCATCTTCAGCTGATAATAGCAGAGGTAGGTTTCGCCGTTTGCATTACAGAACGTATCCACATTGTCAAACCGATACTCGCCGTTGGCATCAGACTCCTTCTGGGAGGGGTTGCCGGTAGGCTGATAGTTGCCGTTGGCATCACGGTAATACTGCTCCAGCGTAATTTCTACGCCGGAAATGTTTCCCTCGCCGTTATCCTGCAAGCCGTTGTAATTCGCATCGTCCCAGACACGTCCAACGATCTGCGCCTTTTCGACCTGTTTCAAACCGCCGTTCCAGTTTGCCTGGTCTGCAGCATCCGCAATGTCATAGTCGCTGCCGTTGTAGGTCTTTCGGTATTCTGCATCTGTTTTTGGCTGTGCAGCTGCTGCCAGAATCAAGTATTCATCCGGTGCTGTCAGATAGAGGTTCTCGCTCTGATACGGGTTTTCAAGTCTTTGGAACTTGCTGTCACCGCCTGCCTTGGTAATGCCATAGGTGATCTTGCCGTCAGCGTCCTTCGGCAGTGCGTCCAGTTTCAGCCGATAGCCAGCCAGATAGCGTTTGCCGTCGACCTCCACAAATGTGGGAACATCATCAAACTGGTATTCCCCGTTGCTGTCGGTTTTTACGGTTGCGGTGTAATTCGGCCGTGCGGTCGGTGTCCATGATGTGCCGTCCCAGTAATACTGTTCCAGCGTCATCGACAAGCCTTCCATGCCGGTTTCACCAGATGTCATATCGCCGTCATAATCCGCATCGTTCCAGATTCGTCCGCTGACGGATGCGTTCTGGAATGCCCGGATACCGCCATGGTACTCGTTCTTGCTGTCACGGTTTTCCGTGATGTCATAGATCGTATCTGTACCTGGAACTGCACGGTAAGTGCGGTCATAGTACTCGTTGTACTGCGGCGTACTTCCGGTATACTCTCCGGTAAACGACTTTGCCTCTGCTGCAACGATCAGATACTCCTGCTCGCCCATCAAAGTAAGTTCGCCGTTGTCCCAGTGCAGCTTGTTGTCGTTGGCGAATACGGTAACCGCATTGCCGTCCGGCAGTGCATCCAGATGCAGCTGATACCCAGCCAAATACCGCTTGCCGCCGACTTCCGCATAAGTTGGGATGCCGTCAAAGTGATACTGACCGTTGCTGTTTGTCGTCGCCTGTTTCTTAAATTGTGTCTTTTTCCATGTCGTTCCGTCCCAATAATATTGGTACAGTGTCAAGTTGAGATTGCTGCAGCCGCTTTCGGTCAAATCCATCGTGCCGTCATAATTGAGGTCATTCCAGATTCGTCCGTCCATTGCCGCAGTCTGAATCGCTTTCAGTCCGCCGTTGTATACGCCGTCGGAATCCACCGCAGTGACAATATCATAATCGACATTGTTGTACTTCCGTACATAGTAACTGTGGAGTCCCGATTCAATGCTGCCAACGCCATGCGCCGCCTGCTTTGCCAGCAGGATATACTCGTCCGGCTTGTTGAAGTCTACCGTCTTACCTGCATTCGTTTCCTGAGATGCTGCCAGCAGGTCACTGTTGATGCAGTTTCCTGTGGAATCCAGCACCTGGTACTTGGTCACCGCATAGCCATCCGGCACGGCATTCAACCGCAGACGGTAGCCTGCCAGATACATCTTTCCGTCAACCGTCACAAAGGTCGGCTGGTCAGAGAACTGATATTTACCTGTGGCTGCATCTGTCTGAACGGAACCTGTCTTGACAAACTCCCACTGTCTGGCATCGTCCAGATAATACTGGTCGAGATATACGGTCTGCTGTGTCGGCATTGCCGATTCACCGGTTTCCTGCAAGCCGCTGTAGTCCTTGTCGAACCAGACAGTGCCTTGAATCTTTCCGGTCTCGAACGCTTTCAGACCACCGTTGTAAACGTCGATCACGTCCGCATTCAAAATGGAATCGTATTCCTTGTTTGTGACAGCATCAGTCAGATCATAGGGAGCATTGCCCTGTGACGGCTGTGCCGTCAGGAAGTAGTCCCCGTTGCCCGGTGCAGTCAGATAGTTGGTCACTGCGATCCAGTCGCTGTCTGTTTCTGCGTCACTGGTTGCCTGGCGATACCGTGTCACCGCATAGCCCTCCGGCACATCCGCACGAATGCGGTAATATGCCAGCTGGTCTACGCCGCCGATCACAAAGTGCGTCGGCACCTTGGTAAATTGATATACGCCATCCTTGTCAGTTGTGACTGTTTCGTCTGCACCCATCTTGACAAACTGCTTTGCATCGACATCATAGCGATACTGTTCCAGAGTGACAGAAACGCCGCTCTTGCCCTTTTCGCCATTGTCCAGGATACCGTTGTAGTCCGTATCTTCCCAGATCGTACCCTTTACCGTTGCAACGCCACGCTCTTTCAGACCGGCATTCAGATCAGCATAATCTCTTGCCTTCACCAGATCGTAGTACTTCTGCTGTGCGGTGTTCGGGGTGTCGATGTTTTTGATGTTCGTGCCGCAGACATATGCCCAGTTGTAATCGATATACGGTTCTGTACTGTTGGACTGTGTGCCTGCCTTTGCCTCCTGTGCCAGAATTAGCATTTCGTGATTGCCCTTCAGCACAGTGATCGGCAGGTCACCTGTCCGCTGACTGTCCTCGGTGCCATCGTCGGCATCGGTCACATACAGCTTGCTGTAAACCTTTGACGGGTCTGCATTGCTCCAGTACTTCGTTGCCGCATAATCATCCGGCAATTTTTTCAAAATCACCTGATAACCTGCCAGATACCTTACGCCGTCCTTTTCCACATAGGTGGGGAGATTACTGAACGTGTACTTGCCGTCTGTCTTGGTTTCGTGTATCCGAAATGCTGCACTTTCCGGCACCCATTCGTCATTGCGATAGAAATACTGCTGCAAGTGTACGACTGCCGGATTTTCGCTGTCATAGTATGCTGCTTCATCGTCGTCCTGGACACCATTATAGTTGGTATCCTCCCAGACCACGCCGCTGACAGAGGCAGTTTCAAATGCTTTCAGACCGCCGTCATAGCCGTCATAATCCTTTGCCTTGATGTAATCGTAGGCATAATCATGATTTCCGTTGTTCGCTGCCGCATCATCATAGAGAATGTACGGTTCAAAATAGGTTTTTCCGTCAATGCCCGGCGCTGTCTCCGGCTGAGACTTCTTTGCGGTGATGAAATAGTCACCGTCCGCCGGAGAGGTCAGATAAGACGCAATGTCATAATCGGTGTAGCCTGCGCCGTGCTGCTCGTTCTGCGAGATCAAGTGGCTGTCCACCACCTGGGTTTCCGCATCGCCGTTCTGCCGATAGCGGGTAACGGCATAGTTTTCCATACCGCTGGGCAGCGACAGCAGTTTCAGACGATAGTGTGCCAGCACCTTTTCCCCATTGATTTCCGCATATGTGGAAACATCAGAGAATGTGTACTTGCCGTCTGCATCGGTTTTTACCTGGTAGGTGTGAACCAGCTGATAGCTGCCGTTTTGCAGCACATACTGTTCCAGCTGAACAGTCGCTCCGGCAATTCCCTTTTCGTAGAATTGGGTCGTGCCATCCTCTGCGGTCACCGTGTTGCGGATACCGTCATAGTCAAATGCCTCCTTGTATTCCCCGGCTGCATTTTTACCGTTGTCCTCCCACAGATAACCGGTTACTTCAGAAGTCTGAATTTCCGTAAAGCCGCCGCTGTAATCCAGCAGACGCTGTGCTTCGCCGGTATCGTAATGGGTTTCCTTATAGTCAATGACATTGGTGTTCTGGTTTGTCGTCTCGCCGGCAATGATAATGATATTATCTTCTGTGTCATAGTTGTGGTGCGTTGCTGTGACAGTGCCGTTTGCGTCATACTCGAACCAGTCATCGCCAATGAGATAGTACTGCATATCGCCGGTATATTGCAGGTCACTGTTTTCCGCAGAGCGGCTGCTCGGATACTGCTTATACTTGGTGATCGCATACTTTTTGTACAGATCAGCGTTCTTCTCCGGATCGACATACAGCCGATAGCCAGCCAGGTACGTCTTTCCGTCCTTCTTGTAATAAGTCGAAACATTCTGGAATACATAGGAACCGGATTCCGAGGTTTTGATATCCCGGTCTTCACCGGTAATCGCTACCCATTTTCCAGTAGCGCTGTCGTAATAGAACGGTTTCAAGGTCACGGTCACACCCTCGATACCCTTTTCAAAAGTATCCCGGATGCCGTTGTAGTTTTCATCGTCCCAGATCCACTGTCCGATAAATCCACGGGAGCCGTCCACGAATCCCAGAGAAATGCTCTTGTTGATCTGGAAGGTCTGTCCGTCATTTTCAAACAGCGGCTGCTGGTTTGCGTCATAAGGCACACCGGTCTGGAACGGCCGTGTGCGGAAGTTGTTCACTGCCTTGGTCAGATCGTTGTCATCCGCAGCCTCCAGCGGATCGTTGTGCAGCACAAACGGAGAAGGCTTATACGGGGTAGATTCACTGCCCTCATACTTTGCAATTGCCACATAGTTCTTGTTCGGATAGAGACGGAACTGATAATAGCCGTCATCCCCAGTGTGGAAAATTGCCGGATTGCCATCACCGTCTACCGCAGCTTTCGATGCGATATTGCCGTCTGCATCGACCTCGTGCATTTCCACCGTCACATCTTCCAGTTTCTTTTCGGTTTCCTGCATGATGCCGTCGCTTTCGATGGTGCCGTTGTTGTCTGTTTCATCGACCCATGCCCAGCCGCCGTAGGTATAACCTCTGGAGACACCCAGCATATAGGATGTCATGGCAGTGTCATAAGCCTGGTGCTTTGCCGGATCTTCTTCCACCGCATCAACGTGAATCAGTGCAGTCTGTACGACAAGCTGATTCACAGACGATTCGATATTTTCAACGCTGTTGGTATTGGAAATTACTGCATCATCTTCAGCATGACTCATACCATTATAGATGACCTTTCCGTCACGGTAAACCTTGAGCCTTGTCTTTGACTCGCCAAGTTCCCGTGTGGTAACCGAATACTGGTCGTATCCCTTCGGCAGCGTGTACCGCAGCCGGTAATCACCCGGTGTCAGATTCGACAGGATGAAGTAGCCCTGGTTGCCGTAATAGTCGCTTTCGGTGGTATAAACAACCGGACCTTCAAACGTATACTGATAGGAATTGGTGTTGTTTTCTACAATGGTCTTTGGCTGACCGGTCTCCTCGTCAATGACAATATAACGAACCTTTTCCGGATTCGGGTTGCTGTCGGGGTCCAGATCGGCAATCACTGCCTCACCGTTGACGTTGACAGAGTAGCCCTTCTTGGTCAGCAGCTCTACCTTTACGCCGTTGATACCCGGATCGTCCGGCTTTCCGTCGAAGTCAATATCCGTTGTCCACTTTCCGGTAGGCAGCAGCCGTCCGTTGGCAGACATCTCATATTCCGCCTCGTTGCACTGACCATCATAATTGAAGTCGCTCCAGACATAGCTGCCGATATAGCCCTTTCCGCTGGGTGCGGAAATATAAGCGCCAGCCTGTTTGTTTTCAAATACATGGTAACTCTTGTCGGCAGATGTCGGAGAGCTGTAACCGGAAGCAAAGGTGTTCCACTGAGTTACACCCTCCACTTTCTTTTTGATCGTTTCGGTGGACAACGCATTTTCGTTTTCATCATCTACTGTCGGCGTACCCACATATTTGGGCAGATTCAGCGGTGCGTGCATCTCATAGTAGAGTTCCATACGACTCTGCTTGCTCAGCATGGTATCCGCATTATTCATCTGCGCCCAGATTGCACGAATGCCACGCACCAGCTTGTCATACTCTGCATCAGAGATCTTGCCGTTTTCATGGTCGCTCATCAGATCCGACAGCTTGACAAAATACGACTCCTTTTTGTTTATGTTTTGATACAGGTTACGATAAAATTCATTTCTCTGCGTACTATCCAAACCGTCTGCTGGTTTCGGGAGTGCATCAACATCCTGTAGTTCATAGCTGCCGTTCTTCTTGGTAATCGGTCCGACCCAGACTGTATATTCTGACGGGTCAACCTTAGAGGATGACGTACCGCCGGACGAGGTCCTTTTCAGCTGGACAGACTCCGGAATCAGATAGCCGTTCCACTTGGATTTACGCTCGGTGTCATCGGTTGCTTTGGTGTCGTTTTCATAAGGCAGCACATCATAGAACAGCAGCGTTGTATATTCTGCATTGCTGGTCGAGGCATTCTGCATAGAGGCAGAGTACGAATAGTTGCCGCCTTCCTGTACACGAACCGGAACATCCGCTTTCACGGAATCCAGATCAGAAGTCGATGTTTTCATTTGTGTGACATTATCAATGGCAAGCAGAGCAATCGCCTGTGATGTGATCGTCAGTGTCATATCACCGCTGCTGCCGTTGTCGTTGACATCATGGCTGTCTACTTCGTAAGCAACCATTTTCTGTGTCTTGCCCTGGTCGTCCGGAATATACGGCCGGAATGAACCGTTCTTGAATCCGTATGCCTTTGCCTGCATCAGTTCCGTAGACACGATGTTGTTGTTGCTGATATCCAGCGGCACCATCAGTTCTACTACAATGCGCTGACCCGGCTCCAGTGTTCCGGAGAACTTGAAGTTGACGATCTTCCGGTTCAGTACGTTGGTGGAGATCGGTTTTGTCACAAAGTAGGGGTTGGGATTCTTTTCCTCATCCATGGCAACATCGGTTTGTTTTACGTCTGCATAGGTTTTTGTCTCTACATCTACATCAGCCAGTGAAACATCACCGGCTTCTTTCAGAGAAACAAATTCTCCCTTTTCATTTTCAATATGCCATGTCCACTGCGGCGTCACATCATCCAGATTCTTTGCTGGCGTTACCACTTGGTTGTCGCTGTTCTTTTCCGCAGTGCTGGTATAGTGATCGCCGACGAAATAGCCGTCAATGCTGCCATTGGAATCATCCTGATAGTTCACATACTGGAAATTATCCGCAGAGAGAGACTCCAGGTACGGCAGTGCCAGAGAAACCGTCGGTTCCGACAGCTTATCGGATTCCGCACCCTTTCGGTTATACGTAGTTGTTTCCAACAGCTCCTGGCTGAGATTCTTATACGTAATCGTATACTTCAGCATCTTGCCAGTACTGCTGCTGATACCGCTGGTATTGGAATCCCACTTGTATGCTGTCTTTGCAGCGCCGCTGAAATACTTGGCATCAATATCAATGCCCAGCCACGGCAGCTGCGGATCCAGATAAAAGCCCACTCTGGAGACTTCTCCGGAAACCGCATACTTAAAGTCATCGCTGCGCAGGATCACGCTTGCGAAATGGTTGTTGTGTACAGAGTTTGCAATTGATGTATCATTCGGCGCAGTGGTAAACGCAACATGAGGACTGTTTTCCTTGATACTCTCGCTCAGAGATACCAGACCATAGTGATCCTTGTCCACATCATTGCGGTCCTGTCTGCCCTCTTCTGCATCGTCTGCGTCTGCATTCATATACAGCCCCTTCGGCACCGGGAAATACCGGGGTGCCTCTGCGTCGGTCAGTTCGACCTGGGTTCCGGAAATTGTCTCCGTGAAGCCCTCTGTCCGGATGACCCAGCGCACCTGGCGAATGGATTTGTTCAGATTGATCTTGCCGGATGTGATTTCTTTTTTCAGCTGCTCATTGGTACTGTCAAAATGCAGTTTGCCGGTCTCCAGCGAAATGGTCTGGTTTGCATCCAGTGCGTAACCATTTTCATTACCGATGCGTACCCACCAGCTGGTTCCCTTGCCGTTGTTTGCATAAGCGTTGGAATAGATACCGTCATCCTGCTCCGTCTCCGGTGCAAGGAATTCTGCTTCATTGGCAGGGTCCGTACTGATAAGTACATACGGATACACTTTCAGATGATTTTCCAGAATGTCATGCACCTGGTCTGCATATTTAGCATATTCGGTTGCCAGCGCATCTGCCGACGGAATCGCCCAGTTACCGGTAGAGATCTCCGTCACATTCGGATAAACCAGCTCGGAAACGTGCGGCAGAACATCCGGCTTATTGACCGGCGCAACCTTGGTCGTACCACGCAGTGTCGCATAGTTCGCCAGGTTATAGTTCACCACAAATTCGTTTACCGATGCAGTGTCATTAGACACCTGGTCGATGTAGCTGACCGTCTTATAGACCTGCTTGATATGGGGATCTTCTGCGATGGTGATAGAGGAGTTCGGGTCATTGACACGCACACGCTCATAGTTCAGATCCGCACGCACCGTGGTATCCGGCTTTATAACAGCGATCTTTGCAGAGGATGCGATCAGATAGATCTCACCCGGCACAACGCCGTCAAAGGGTTCGATCTCCTTAATTGTGCTGTCCTTTGTGCCATTTTCATCCTTCACACGCACTGCATTTTGCAGCTGCATTCCCTCCATGGTCTGCCCGGTGAAGTTGAAGTCATAGGTATCATACACGATATCACTTGCCGGAACTTCCTGCCGCTGTTTCTTCTCATAGACGATATTGCCGTAGTCGTTATAGACATAGCCGTTTTCGTCCTGTTTCGGCATGAGACAGCCGCCACGAGTGTAGTACTTGCCGTCTGCGTCCCGTTCTGCAAACAGACCATCCTTTGTGATGGCAAACTTGCCGTCTGTCTGTTCGAAGGTTACATAGACCTTGGAGTAATAGTCCTCCCAGCTGCTGTCTGTGTCGTTTTGCAGTTCCAGGTTGTCGATCCGGGTCTTGATCTTAAAGTTCAGCGTGCCGTTGAAATAGCCTGCCGGGTGATAACCTGCAACATAGGTCTTGTCATCCTTACAGTTGAAACCTTTTTCTGCCGGCGTAGTAATCTCGAACACCAGCGTCTCGCCGCCACGCTTGGTGGCAGAGTACGCCCGTGTCAGTCCGTCTGTTGTATTTTCTGCCGGTGCAACATCTCCAGCAAAGTACCGTTGTGTCAGCTCAATGCCCCAGCCGTCATCCCTTGCCTGCGCCATGGTCAGTGTCTGCTTGGCGCCAGACTTATCTGTGTATTCCAGATAGTAGTCGTCCATTAGGTCGTCCTCATCCCAGTACCGTACATTTTCCGGCAGCTGGAATGTCACCACCATCTTGGCGTGGAAAATACTGCCACGATAGCGGTAATCCGCCTCGGACTGGCTGGAAACCTTGGCGCTGTACCAGAGGATATCGCTGTAGTCAAAGTCTTTTCCGTTGTTCTGATACTTCTGACGAGTTTTCACTTCGTCCAGATTCTCTGTATCTCCGGTAAAGCCCTTGAGACCTGTATCTGCCTTTTCCGCAGCCACCATGTTCTCCGCCTTCAAAGACGGTGTCTGAGTGCGGATCTTCAGCGTGTTCACAACGCCGGCATCCTGTATGATATTTGCAGAAGTGATATCCTGGAAAGTCATATCGCTGCCGTTGTCACGCAGTGTCACATCCCGGTTCAGTGCAGAACGGATGCGTTCATACAGCGGCTTGTCCTTCCGGTATTCGTCCATTTCCATGGAATCGCTCTCGGCATACCGGCTCATGCTGCCCAGCATATAGCTGCCGTCTTTTTCAAACTTATGTTTCAAAATAACATAGGAATCCGGAATGGTGGTCGAAAGTCCGTCGTTATCTGTGTCCGGACACATGGGCAGGGTATCTTCGGATTTGTAATAATAAACACCGCCATAATAATGACGAGTCACCTTTGCAGTTGCAGCAACTGCATCTTTTCGTTCGTCTTTTTTTCGGAACGCATAGGTGGAATAGTAATTGATAATTGGTGTAATCACTGCCGCCGAGCAAACCTTGTACGGATTTCCGGAAATGTCATTGTCCGTGATAAACCGGTAAGCGTTCACTCTGCTGGAAACATAAGAATAGTTATTCAGATAGTTTTTCAGCAGGTCTTCCTCTTCCACGCCGTTTATCACATCGTCCGGCTCTGCATAGGTAAAGGTCTTGATGCAGAAATTATACAGACTGCCGTTGCGGATTGCGGCATCCTTTTTCTGCTTTTCTGCCAGTTCAGCTGCCGTCATTGCCTTTTCGGTGTCGTTTTCTTCCTTGGCGAAAATCTGCACCACATAGCGCTTGGTAGAATCGTCATAGTAGACCTCAGTATCATAGAGTGCCATTTGATCTGTCAGCTTAGTGGTAGCATCCTTGTCGTACAGCTCCCAGTTCAGAGGCTTGTTGTTTTTGTCGTTGTCCGTGGTATAGCGAGAGCCATCCGCCGCAACCGGAACGATGCCATAGGGCAGAATGTTGGTGATGACCGGCAGCGAGAGCGAACCCTTCTGACCGCCGTCTGTACCATAGCTGTGCAGCGATTTTTCGTTGTTGTACCCTTCAGTACCGGCACTGCCGCTGTAGCCGTACTCATCCCAGTAATAGTTGTTCTCCACATGGACGTTGATCCAGTTGACTTCACCCTGTGTCTCGGTGTAGTACTGCTCTACCGTCTTGCCATACATCTCGGTTTCATCCTTGCCGATGGTCTCGCTGATGGTTGCCCAGCTGCGCACCAAAGGCTTTCGCTGCACGGCTCTTGTACCAGTTTCGGCAAAGAACATGGTCGTGCCGCTGGAATAGCGGCCGATGCTGTCGTTGTTGGTGAAATGATAGCTGCCGTTTTCCTCTACAGTTTCCTTGTTCTGGATATTGTAACCGTTTACTGACGGCATATTCGGAGAGGATGCCAGATATTTCAGACTATCAAGCTGTTCATTTGCCGTATCACAATGGAAATACAGCGGACTCCAGAGATAGTCCATACCGTACAGCTGGTTGTGCTTGGTCAGCGCCTTGGTGGAACCGTCCCAATGGTCGATGTCATAGATCTGATAGTACAGATGATTCTGACTGCCCTCTGCCACATAGGGCTGGGTGAGAACACGGTCATACCAGGTGCCGCTTGCCGTATCGGTGTATACTCTTGCCGGAAGTGTCACCCGTGTAATATAGCCGAAGCCGCTGCCTCTGCCGTACCACTTTTTCAGCGGCTGCTTTACAGTGATCTTCACCACATACGGGGTATACTCGTCTGCGGTGTAATATCCGTCTGTGCCGTCTGTGATGTTTGCGTTCTGTGCCGCATCCCGCATTGCCTTTGGTGCAAGATACTGCGGATTTTTGTCTCCCGGTTTCTGAATGATCTCTGCGGTAACATATGTCCCGTCGATCTGGGAGAATGTATTTGCTTTCGAGTCGCCGGTGTTGGTGTACGCCAGTATCTCAGATGTATCCAGCGTCCCGTCTGCATTCATCACCGGTTTCATGCCATAGGCATAGGTATACAGGAATGTCACACCGTCCAGATCCCAGTCGCCGTAGTTGTACGCCTGAAGCTGTACCTTGACATCTTCATCATATTCCAGCGCAGCCGCACCAGAGCGGTCTGTCACCTCATGTACACTATTGTAATAGGAATCCACTCCATGACCGTCGGAATATGTTCCATAATACGGATAATTCGGGTCAGCCAAAACATTATTGGTGCGGTCGCCGTTTGTCTTTTCGTACTGGATATTGCTTGTCACAAATTCCGAGCTGGTGGCAAGCCATGCCTTTTGCAGGTGGAGACGTGTCTCGCTCCATACCACCGGTGTATTCTTTGCGGCCTCCAGATTTGCCCAGTCTGCATAGTCCTTGTTCCGCTTGCCCATTGCCAGCCGGAACCAATCTCGGTTTGCACCGCCTGCCATGTACTTTACCGTCTGCGGCAGCTGCGACAGCTGGTCGGCAGTATCGATTTTGGAGCTTGCATTGTACTTCACCGTCTGCATATTCTTTGCAGTCTGGGAATCCTCATCCAGCAGTGTGTCATTCTGACCGCCAATGGTAGCATCTGTAGAACCGGAACCCGGAATGTGGGTAATGGTCTGATCCAGGAATTCCCACATATCCACCTGGGTATTCTTGTCCGCACTGAAACCAATATCGTGCATCAGATAGTCCATATCCATCTGGATATTGCTGTTCTGTACCTGCTTGAAATTATTCCAGGTATTTCCGTCACTGGAGAATCCGCCGGTCAGCGTGGGATAAAGTTTGCCATATGTCGTATCCCAGGAATAATGGTGATTAATACGCTGCTGATAATACTCACCAATGCGGGGGAAATATGCCGGGTGCAGTCCGCTGCCGTCCACAGTGGATGCGGCGGTATCGTCTGCATAGGTAGACGCAGTATACACCATAGGTAGATCGTTTTCCCGAATGGTCGCCGAGTAGCAGAACTCGATCTGCTCACCCGGCTGTAAAACGAAATCCTCATCCGGAGCATCCTTATAACGCAGGCGCAGTTCATACACGGTAAAGGAAATCTGATATGTGGAATTCTCGGCCGGTTTCAGATCGTTAAATGCCTTTTGTGTTGCATTGGTTGACTTGAACCCGTCTGTATAGGTCATTTTTCCGCCGTAGTCATACCCATTTTGTGCGGTTTTGTTTGCCAGATACAGCTCAATATTGCTCAAATCTTTCTCGCTGCCGTTTGCATTCAGCAAACGCAAATGAAAATTTATGCTAGCGCCGACCCCATACGAATCGTACAAAGTCTCGGCAAAATATTCCGGCACCTTATCATAGATGACCGGGTTAATGAGTCTGCCCTCCTCGCCTGCCTGTTTGCCGCTGCTCAGCGCCGCCAGGTTGTTTTTCAGTGTCACTTTCTGCCAGATGGTGTCTCCAGGACGATAGCTTGTCTTTTGCGTTTTCTTTTCGTCATACGCAGCCGATGCGTCGCTCTCGGAAGAAAATGTCTGGGTGTGGAACGATGCAATGGGGTTTTCCCGATAAACGCTGGGGTTCAGAACTGTGCTGTCCGTCAGTTTCACCGTGTGTTCGGTAGGTGTTGCTGTAGATGCCGCACTGCTGCCACTTTCGGTCACCGTCACTGCGTTTTCGTTTTCGCTGTGGATGTGTTCATAGGTGTTGGTGGCTGTGAAATACTGCTTATAGGTATCCGCTTTCACGCCTGTGCCGTCTGTGACATCCTGGTATCTGCCGACACCGGTCAGCGTCACATTTTGCAAAGCGACCTTTGTCTTGGAAGTGCTGCTGTACGCAGTTGTGGTGTCAAAGCCCCTGAGGTCATAGTACACCCAGCGAACGCCAACCACATTCGGCAGGTCGTCGTTTGTCATTTTCGCTGTCGCTGCCTGGTCTGTAGTGATGGACGGGTCATATTCATAGGACTTCCAGGTCACCTTTACGCCGTTCTCATCCGTCTTGAATGCAATGTTTTCATCCTCTGCAAACCGTGGGTTTGTACTCGGCTCTGCAACGGCATAGAGCATTTCCACTCTGCCGAACTTGTCTGTAACTGTGTAGGGTTTCGTCAGTTCAAAGCCTCGGTAGAACACATCGCCGCTGTCCTTGGAACGCTTTTCCAGGAAGGAAACGTCTATGGTATAGGTGTCGCAGTAGTGTCCGGTCTCGTTGTACAGGTCGCTGACCGTCAGCACAGCACCCTTGCCGTCGTAATTCTGCTTGGCATCGTTTACCTGGTAGGTAAGCTTTACCGGCGCAACAGACTGATAGGTCAGTTCATTCTGCACGTGTGCATAATACTGGGTCTGTTTGTCTGCATCAGCCTCGGTATAACGATAGTAATACGAATATCCGGCATCGTCTTTTACTCTCTTGTTCCAACGATAATTCTGCCTGTCTGTATTCGGCGTATAATTCGTACCATTTGCCGTATCATAAATAGAATACTGCGGATAGCCGTGCTTGGGTGCGGCATGGATCTTGAGATCCGGCGTGCCGACAGTCACATTATCATAGCTGCCGCCGTTTTCTGTCAGCTGTGTGGTCACACGCAGGTAAACCGTTTCACCCGGCTTGATCTGGTCATCGGATTTTGCGCCCTTGCCCAGTTCAGCCACCAGCCGCTGGTATGCGGTTTCTTCCGGGTCTGCATCCGACTTGGCAAGCAGTGCGTACTTGACACCCTGTGCCGCCTCGATCGTTGTGCCGCCGTCTGACAGTGTGGCGTGGATGTCCGCAGCCGGAATGTTCTCTGCAGCGTTGCCGTCTGTCTTGATGTTTCCATTTGCATCTACCACATCCCAGCGAACGATCCGCTGTCCCTTGGGAACAGAGAAGTCCACTGTGGTATGCTCCAGCGGAATCAGTGCGTTGCTCGGCGCACCCACCTGGATGGTATACTCTACGTAGTCATACGGCGTCAGATGGAGATAGTCCACCTTATCGATGTTGCCGGTCTTGGAATCCTGGTCGTACATCCTGGTGCGAGTAACTACCGCATCCAGCGTGCCGGTCAGATTCTTGACGGTATAGGACGCCTCTTTCTTGCTGCCCTTTGCCGTACCGTCTGTGTTCTTATAAACATAGGTATTGGCATTCGGGTCAACCGATGTGAATGTCGCCGAAAGCTGGTTCTTGGGTGTCTGCTCCGGATAGCCGTTGGGGGATTTTCCAAAGGACGGCGTTGAGTTGGAATTCCAGTCATCCTTGGTGAAATCGTCCGGTGTACGGTCTACATAAACGCCGTCATACAGGAATGCGCTCTTGTCCTTGCTTTTGCTTGCGGACAGGTATTCCCCGTCGCCCAGCACAGTACTGCTGTCATTTCGGTCTGCCTTTTTCGCCTTGAGATCCAGCTGGAAACTGCTGACATATGCCTTGACATAAGTTTTCTGGTTGGTGGAATTGGTATAAGTTCCGAGAACGCTGGAATTTGCCTGATACAGCTGGCGCAGAATCTGTTCCACATCAATGGTATAAACTTCTTCGCCCTGTACGTTCTTTGTTGTATCAACGTGAACCACATAGATACCGTCCGCCATACCGTCTACGCCAATGCCTTTGACCACGTTCACCGGAACGTCCGTACTGCCCACACGGAGCGTCAGATTCTCCACGCCGAACCAATCCCCATCCAGGAGGAATGCCGGCAGGTAGATATGCTCCAACCGATAGCTGCCGTCCATGGTGTTGGTAGTAGCGGCGCTGTTAATGCGTGCCGCCGCATCCTGTCCGGTCGCATTCTGCTTGTCCTGGTTGAACAGTTTCACCTGGAACAGACCACGATTCGGTGTGTTGTTGTCTGTCTGGTCATAATCGTAGTACAGCTTTTCCGATGTGGTGCCGCTCTTTGTTTGCAGCGCATAGTCAGCCTTGAAGTCGATCAGATAGCCCATGATGGTGGCATTATCCGACTGGCTGTAGATTTCCTTATCCGGTGCATAATCCGTGGAAACGCTGGTCTTGGCAGTATTTTCGCCGTACATATCCTTATCTGTCTTGTTGATGGCATACGGCTTGCCCTGTACCAGAATATCCCAGGCATTCTGGTTGTGATAATCTGCCTTTTCCTTGTCGGTCAGTTCCGCAGAATAATCCCCTGTACCCGGAATGTCGTACATGGTCATGCTGTAGTCCGTCACAAAGGTATCTTCGCCCAGAACTACCACATACTTGCCGTCGTCTGTTTTTAAGGTATAGGTCGGTTCGATCTGCGGCTCGTCTGCACCGGTGTCCGCATCATCCGCATCTTCTTCGGTACTGCCGTCTCCATCGTCTCCGCTATCTGTATTGTCCTGCTGTCTCGGTGTGTACTCGAAATAGATGTTCCAGTCCTCAGTTTCGCCGTACATCTTTCTCAGTTCAGACACCGGAACAGAAATGGTCTGTGCAGACCCGACAACGTCATTATTCGTGTTCTTTGCATTTATGGTGAAAATGATGTTGTCGTCATCCCGGAAATACTGATAGATCTCCTTCTTGATCTGAATGCCCGTAGTCAAAAAGCCCTTGTATTCATAGTCATCATCCGGACGAATCTGCGGCAGGTTGTCGGACAGCACGACCTTATCCGTAAAGGACAGTTTGTTCACCCAGTCGTACTGGTCAGTACGGAAATACGAGCTGTTCATTGTCCAATGGTACACATTGTTATTGGGCGCAACACGACCTACGCCGTTCCAAGTCGTATTGACGTAAGATGTGGGAATAGTGCTTTCTTTGGTGTTGCCCTTCCGATAAAACCGGATTGCAAAACTGTTGTCCTTTCCAAATTCCGCATTGCGGTTTTCTGCCGTTCCGGGTGTTTCGCCGACACCCTTTTGTACATTGTCCTCATCGTTGACAATATGCACACGCGTGCTGGACTGCAAATGCTTTGCGGTATAGTCGAATATCTCATAAGTCCAGTAATGACCATGACTATAGCTATGATTCGGTGTCCAGGCATAATACTGATCTGTGAAAGACCATTCCGACTTTTCCTTTTTTGCACCCGAATCTGTCCGCACCTTACTTCTGTCGTCAGTGGTGTTGCCCACGGTCACATCTGCGTGTGCTTTGGCAACTGCCTCGTCCATACGGTAGAAACGTCCGGTAACCTCGAACATTCCCTGTGTAGAAGAATCTGTCTGGTCATACCATGTGCCGTAGTCCGGCGACTTTGCCGTTTTGCCGTCATTATTGACAGTCTGGTAGCGGTTGATGTCGATGGTCACAACTACCTGTTTTACCGGATTTTCCGGTTCTTTTCCGTCATAGCTCTCCGGCTTTTTATAATAGTTGGAATCGTCCTCAGAGAACATATCCGCATCACTGCCCAGCAGATTCAGCCGTGCAAAGTTTCCGTTTGTATTGCTCTCGTTGGCTTCATAGCGAATTTCCTGTCCGGAACGGATGCGCTTGGTACCGTCTGCATAGATTGCCGTAACGGATTTGATATAGTCCTTGGCACGAGGATCAATTTTCAGATAGTACGCATCGAAAGTATTCGACGGCAGATCCAATGTAATATCCACAGTTGCCGCCGTATTCAGAGACGCATTGCGCACATAGTCATACGACTGGTGTTCCTGTCCGGCAAGGGTCGGCTTTGCCTTAGGCAGGTTGTTCCCTGTGTTCAGATACTGGCGGAAGTCCACGGCAAAAGAACCGATAGACTTATAGCCGATCTCCAGTTCGGAGTTGTCTGCACTATCTCCCCACTTACTTTCTGAAAACAGATAACCGTCTGCGCCATCTATGTGCTTTGTGGACATCCAGTAGCAAGTTCTCATATTCTCCGTGGGCTGGGCATACTTCTTCCGCAAATGCTCCACTGCGCTGGCTGCCGCCGTGTACTTCTTGTCTCCGGCATCGGCATCTTTATAAAATGCCATTACGGTGGTGTCGAAATACATCTTGGAAACATAGATCGCTGTGGTGTCCTTCTTCGTGACGATATACTTATCCTTATCGTATGGTTCTGTGACATAGCCCTTGGATTCCCGGAAACCGTCCAGATAGTTGTGTGTCTCCACTTCCAGTGTATCAGTCTTTCCGAACAGGGAATCGTCATAGCCGTCAAATTCGATATACCGCTTTTCCGATGCGGTCTTGTCCACCAGTTTTACCAATCTGCCGTTCAGTTCCACCTGTGTCAGATTCTTGATACCGAACGCCGGGAACAGCCGTGTGTCTGTGTCTCGGGTGAATGTCAGCGCACCGTCTGTATAAGTATAAACAGTATCCGGCGCATCCTTTGTATAGAAACCGGTGAGCTTTCCGTTCTCGTCGATTTTCGGCAATAAGGTTACGGTTTTCTCCTGGTTTTCCGCATCCTTACCAGTCAGAATGATATTGTCAAATGCACCGAACTGGTCGATCAGATCCTGGTAAATGCGCAGTTTTGTCGTATGGAAACCGGTTTTTTCTTCCCCCTGCTTTTCATACGGAATCTTCGCAATGATCTGAGTGTCATCCAGAACCGAAATGGTCTCATTGGCAAACTCTGCACGCAGCATGAAATCACGGTCATAGGGAACGCCGAAAATGGTTTCATTTCCATCCGTATTGCCCGATGCCGCACGTGTGGATTCCTTCTGATCGTTATAATAAATGTGTGTGTTGACGCTGAGTCCCGGACGGTCTACATGGAATTTCACGGACGCAGACGTTGCCTGATCCTGCATCAGCTCATGCTGCGGTGTCACTGTCATTTTCGCCGTCAGATCGTCGAACCAGTTGCTTGTGCCGTAGATGCGCAGCTCCGGTGCATTGCCCTGCTCCGCAGAAAGGTCACGCTCCAGATCAGCATAAGCGATTTCGATATTCGCAAGGTATACGTCCCGTGCTTTCCAATCGGACAGGTCCATTTCCAGTTCCCCTGCCGCATTCTTGCTCTTTTCCAGTTCTTCCAAGGTAAAGGTTTTCACCTGTTTAGGACCAGCAATGCCATCCGGCAGGAATGCGGTCAGCTTGACGCTTTCGATCACGCCGCTCTTGGCGTAGTTGGAAGAGATCGTCACCTTGTCCGTCAGATAGCCCTTTACGATCTTGGCGCTGTCCTTTTCTGTTTTCACGCCTACGCTCTGGAGGTCAACGGAAACCAGCGACTTCCCTGCCTTGGAGTAGCAGCCCGAAGTTGCCCCATTCTCCAGCAGGAAACCGTAGTACAGATCGTTTGCCTTATTCGGCACAGTCAGACTCTTATTATCGCTTTCCTGTGTCTCCGGACGATTGGCAGAGGGTGTGATTTGGAGGTTGGTTTTTGCCACCTGCATGGTTGCCTCAGAGGAAGTCTTGGATGCCTCGTTGATGCTGCCAATGACTTCGAAGTGCGCCGATGCTTTCAAATCCCCTGTCCAGTCCGTAGAACCATACAGTTTCAGATTCATCTCCTTGAGATTGTCCAGATCTGCATTTCCGTAGATGCGGGAGAAGATGATGCGTACACTCCGCAGGCGCTGAATGGTATCCGGAACGGTATATGTAACATTGCCGTCTGCATCCACCGTCAGGGCATCAGAATCGACCGTCAGACTAGGCTTAATATTTGCCTCGTTGTCTGCGGTATATGTCGTATTATTCCAATCAAAAAGTTCAATTCTATCGATCTCTGCCGCCCGTCCTGTACCGATGCCGTCCAGAACGATCTTCCGGGTATCAAAGCCCTCCACATCCTGGAGACAGTCGATAGGCTCATTGCCGACGCTGTCCATATTGACTTGCAGCAGCGCATGAGAGCTGGTAGAACGGGAGTTGTTGGTCAGCAGGAACTGATACCAGGTCTGTTCCGTTTCGCTCCGGTTCGGCACAGCCAGTGTCGGATAAACGGGATGAGCGTTTCCGTTTTTGTCATAGCTGACAGACTGTTCCTTGTACGCTTCTGTGCCGTCCTTGCGAATCGCATGAACGCTCGCTTTCAGTTCCGGCAGCACCTTGGACACGTTCAGTACGACGATATCCTCCACCGTCTGATCCAATGCAGTCTGGTCGTGTTCGCCAAAGCTATAATCGGTTTTCAGCACGCCGTGAGGTGTGATATCCTTTTCTGTGGTCGGCGTGCCGTGAATCTGCACATAGCAGTTCCCGTCATCGTTGGCATCCGTCAGCGGAATATTGTCGCTGATGCGCTGGAAGTACACGGTCATACCAGTGAGATAGGTCAGCTTACCGCTCCACGCAGACTTCGGAATTTCCAGGTCTCCGTTTGCATTTGTGCCATAGCTTTCCAGCTTATCCAGTGTGATGTCCAAATCTGTCAGCGTACCCCGGTTGTTCACCTTTCCGTGCAGCACGATCTTCTCGATCGCTGTCTTTTCCAGCAAACTCTTGCTGAGCAGGATGTTGGATGCAACGAGTCCGCCGGCAGTGTAATCCTCGTCCGGGTACAGCCCGGTGATATCCAGTGTTGCCGGGCTGATCTCGGAAATGCTGTCGTTGGAAATGACAAAGCGAGCCGCCGCAGTATCATCATTCAGAGAGACTGTCTGCGGATTGCCTTTCTGTATCAGATCGCCGATGGAGTCATCATAAACGCCTACGCCGGTCAGTGCCGGTTTTGCCTGCTCCGTTTTGATAACTGCATTCTTTTCATCAATATCTTTCGACTCCGAAACCCACTTGCCTTCGCCGTCTTCCGACGCTGTCGGCGGCTGGTAATAGTGAATCTCATAAGAGGTGTCGATCTTGTTGTCATATGTCCACAAGTGCGGAAATGCACCACGCATGGTGATAAGACCGTTGAAGTTGGTATAGCGTGGGATCTCCTCCCGGAACACAAACTTGACCTCATTGCAGAATGTCAGACCAGCCTGTGTGGTCAGTGCGTCGCCAATGGCAAGCGTCCAGATCTTTTCGTCTGCTGCGCTAACATTGGCATCCTGTTTCAGACCCAAGCCCAATTCGTCGGCAGTTTTATAGATCACATCACCGTTTTCATCGGTAAAGCCAAACTGGATAAACTGATTGAGGTCTGTTCCATCCACCTTGAACCAGTCTTTCAGCTGAATGTTCGGATAGTGTATCGCATCATTCTGCAAATTGATCTGGATTTCCTGCAGGTCAAAATCTTCCGGCACGTGGTCTGTTGCAACGGCATTGAACACCGGGATATTGCCGATGCTGTTGAACCCATCCAGGTAATATTCATCCACCGCACCGATGCCAACCGTCTTATCTGTTACTTCTTTGCCGTCTGCGTCCTTGACATATTTGTGATGCGCAAAGTTATCCCAGGTATGGGGCGTGAACTCTGTAGTGTCCGAACCTTGTTTCGACCAGTGAATGCTGCTGCCGCCGCCGAACGAAATTGTTGTTGTCAGTCCAGAAGTGTTTTTGAATCCGGTGTTGCTGTTAAAGTTGTTCGGATACGGAATCGCAACCATGTACTTCCGGGCAGCATAGTACTTTCCGTTGGGGTCACCCTGGTTCAGTTCCTCCGCTTTCTCCTTGGAATACAGCATATGGGATTTGTCGGTAGCTTCTCTTTGCAGAATGATCGTACCTGTACCGGAATAACCATACGGTATGGTTTCGCCGGGAATATTGGTGAAATTCTCCAGATCCCACTCCGTTTTCCAGTCCGGTGTATCGGTGACATCATAGATCAGAACACCGCCCTCATTGGGCTTACCGACAAAGTCATGATGCTGATAAAAATCAGCGGAAATATTTGTGTTTGGCGTGTTCGTATCATCCTCGCACCAGCGAAGAATATCCTCATCCAGGATACTCCGCATTTTGTCCGGGTTATACTGCGCCTGTAATGTAATCAAATAGTTGTCGATGGTGCTTTCTTTTTCTGTAGAGTCGTTCTGCACTGTGACTTCGTATACCATGTAGTTATACTTCTGCCACATGACCGCAGTACTTTTATCAGTACTTGCACTGTCCAGCTGCACTATCGGAACGCTTTTGATGCTTGTACTCCACTCCAGGTTAGAATTGACAAAAGTAACTGTACGTGCCTGTTTTTCCTGCTCAGAATCCAGATCATCTGTAGACCAGCTGCCGCTTAATTCATTGCCGCTGTTGTCATAATACTTGTCATATGAAAACTTTACGTTCAGCGTTGCGGCTGTATTTTCCGGTATCGTTACTTTGTCACTTGCTGTATAAAACCGGATATCGAATTGCGGCGTGCAATCCTGGGAAAGTGATTCATAAACATTTTTCAGTTCTATTTTTCCACGAGCATATTGACTGCTGTCAATTCTATCACCATTCTCATTATAGATATCAGCTGAATTACCAAATATACTCATATTATTCAGCTTTGCCTCTATGCCGATATATTCTCCGTTTTCTTTTTGCGGACTGGGAATCTTGTCAAACGAGTTCACTTGAACCAGTACATTTTTTTCATCCCAATACAAATACGGCAGTGTGATCTCCAGATCCTGCCCCTTGACGTAACCTGTTTGAAAATCAGGTCTGATATTGACAGTCATCAATGTCTGCTGCTGCTTGGTAATCATGTAGAAACTGCCGACACCGTCATTGGTCTGTGCCGTCAGTGTAGCACCGCCTGACAGCACTGTTCCAAACCCAACTTGAAAACCGCTGGGATTCCCCAACGCTTCTGCTGCGATGAAGATCGTCCCCCAGTCGCACGAAGTCAGCACCATCACTGTTGCTAATATACCATAAATGATTCTCTTCCATATGCTTATTTGTCGATACATTACAATTCCCCCTGCCATACGGCACATCTGTTTCGTGAATTAACAATTTTAATAAACATTTCCGCTTTTTTTCAAGCATCTTGATGAAAAAGCGTTTTTCTTGGATTTCAGCAGTTTTATTCGCTGAAATCACTAGTTTTTTATTTAAGCTTATATTTTGCATTGTGCTTTTTGCACATTATTCTGCGATTTTACGCTTAATTTTATTATAACATTTTTATGTGGAATTGTCAATACACAATCCCACATTTTATGGCAAAAAACATCCAATTTCGAGGAAATAAAAACGAGATATGTCCGCAGGGAAAGTGCCTTTGTTTGCCGTACAGATACAAAAAAGCTGTAGAACTGATACGTCCTACAGCTTTGAAAAAATGCCTTATTTCATTATGCTTTTTTCGTCTCTCTGTCCGACAGGAACAGGCTCACCAGCAGCAGCACCGGAAAGACGATCGCCGCCAGGATGCCGATGTGCAGGTCATTCTGAAACGCACTGGACACCAGCCCGGCGAGTGTGGGACCGCCGGAGCAGCCCACATCCCCTGCCAGTGCCAGCATGGCAAACATCGTCGTGCCGCCGCCTTTGATGGCAGCAGATGCTTTGCTGAACGTTCCCGGCCAGAGGATTCCCACAGAAAAGCCGCAGACCGCACAGCCGAGCAGTCCCACAAACGGCACGGGAACAAAGACGATACACAGATACGATGCCATGCACAGCACACAGCTGTACTTCATAAAACGGTCCAGGTTCAGCCGATCGCCGAACTTGCCGTAGATCAGTCTTGCCGTTCCCATCAGCAGGGCGAACGCCATCGGACCGGCGAGGTCGCCCACGGTTTTGGTGACGCCCAGACCCTGCTCTGCAAACGTAGATGCCCACTGGCTCACTGCCTGCTCCGATGCGCCGGCACAGAGCATCATCAGCAGAAAGATCCAAAAAATCTTCCGCCGGAACAATGCCCCCAGAGACAGCCCTTTTTCGCCCTCTTCGTGGAGCGAATACAACGGAACAGTTGCAAAGAAAATCGTATTGCAAACCGGGACCAGTACCCACAGCAAGGTGAGAATCTTCCAGTTTTCCACGCCAAACAGGGCGAAAAACGCCGTAGACAGCAGTACCACGCCCATATGTCCCCAGCAGTAAAACGAATGCAGCAGGCTCATCGCCTTTTCCTTGTTTTCTGTGGGACACGCCTCCAGAATCGGGCTGATGAGGACTTCGATCAGACCGCCGCCGATGGCATAGACTACGACCGACAGCACGATGCCGGCATAGGCGTTCGGCAACAGATCCGGGAGGAATGTCAGCCCCAGCAAGCCGGCTGCCGCAAAAATATGCGCCATGATGACCGATGCCCGATAGCCGATCTTGTCCACGAACCCGGCAGAAAGCATATCCACCAGCAGCTGGACGCAGAAGTTTATGGTAATCAATAGTGTGACTTTGGAAAGTGAAATGCCATAGCTCTTTTGAAATGTCACAAACAAAAGCGGCACGAAATTATTAACAACTGCCTGGACGATGTAGCCGATAAAGCAGGCATACATGGTCTTTTGGTAGTTCTGTTTCATAAAAGTTATCGCTCCTTCTGGATCAGCACCGCCGGCACTTCCTGCGCCATTCTGGCATAGGCGGCCGCACTGGGGTGCAGATGGTCGCCGCTGTCGAATCCATCAGCAAACGCTGTGGGATGCGCCGGATTACAGACTGCACGGTCAAAATCCACACAGCCGTCGATCTCTGTTGTTGTCCGGATCCACTGGTTCACCTCACTGCGCAGCTTTTCCCGGAAATCCGCATAGGTGCGCCATCCCTCGATGGGCAAAAGCGTTCCCATGTACACCTGCAAGCCGGCAGCACGAGCGGTACGGACATAAAACCGTAGTCCCTCGATCATTTCCTCTGCGGTAGGCAGATCGCTCCAGGGACGGAACCGGTTGACGTCCGTTCCCACCGGGTGGATGATATCGTTGATGCCGTGCTGGATGAGGACAGCATATGCCCCGGAAACCTGTATCTCTCTTGGAAAACGTGTCTCCCCTTTCAAGCCGTAGGAATCATAAGTGATATTGTCATACCGCCGGAGGATTCGTGTGCCGCTTGCCGCTTTCCGGATCACTGCCGTCGTGCCATCCCCGTTTTCCAGGGTGCGCAGCATCAGTTCATCCGGCCACGCCTGCGCCGTGATGGAGTCGCCGTAGCAGATCAGCGTCCGGTTTCCCTCGTCTGTCAGCACATCAATGTCACTGAGGAAATAGACCGTGTGGGTCTTTTTAGAGGTATCCATTCCCAGGACAGCCTCTTCCGTCTGGTCGCCCACGGCAAAATATCCGCCGGACAGCGGTCCGGTAATCACAACGCCGGAACGCATTTCTGTAAATCCGGCAAAGTACAGGCTGACGGCAATTGTCTCGCCCCGTTTCACCGGAAAACGCACCGCATCGCTCTGCACCCATTCTCCAGCAGGGATCGTCACGCTTGTCTTTCCGGAAAAGGTCAGCGGAACGATGGTTTCCGTATCAATTCCGTCTGCTCCGTCAGAAACGGCAGCTGATACAGCGGTTACAGTGACCGGCTCACTGCCGCAGAAATTGTCCAGGGTGATACGCAGTGCGCTGCCGTCCAGCATCATTTTTGCCGGATACCGGAGCGTCAGATCTTTCGCATAATTTTCCGGGCGGCGTTCTGCCACAGAAATCGCATTGCCCCATGCCGTAACCCATTTTTCACTCATATTTCTCTCTCCTGCTTTCCTGAGAGCCTGTTTCATTCCGCAAAAATGCGAAACAGGCTCTTGTCTATTCTCATGATTGTAATTGTGTCCTTTGGTATTATAGCACATGGGGACTTGGAATACAAGGCGTTTTTGAGAAATCCCTGCATATGTCAATTAAAATCCAAACAAAAAAGATTGACTATATAGACATAATATGATATAATTATGTTGTAAAATCTGTTGTTTCAAAGGAGGCACTTTTATGGAATCGGATGAAAGAAGAGAAATCATTAAAATATACTGGCAGCAGTATCTGCTTTTGGAAAAGCGAATGATCGAACTGTCAGATTATGTTGCCATTGACAGAAAAAATTATGCGACTTTTTCCAACCAATTTATCTCCATGTATTTGATTATCTGTAGTGAAATCGACTCTGTAGCAGATGAATACTGCAAACGGTTTCTGGAACAGGACAAGAAAAACACTTTCGGCATTACAAACAAGATCAATCTGATTCTCCATGAATATCCAAAATTACAGGACTGGAGATGTCAAACTAAATTCCCATACGGAGAGATCGACCTTGTTCCGTTTAAGAAATTCAAGGACAACGAATCCTCTGATTGGTGGAAATCGTACAATAGCGTTAAGCACAACCGAACGGAAAAAGATGAAAGCGGCATTTATCATTATCAAAAAGCCAATCTAAAAAATATTCTCCATGCACTTTCTGCACTGTATCTGCTAATTAACATGGTACAAAAAGATATGGGTGTGAATGACATCCTGGAATCCAACTTATTTGAAATTCACTTTAATCAATAACCATCCACCCAAAACCCACCCTGCATTACAAAAACGCAGGACGGGTTTCACAGGTTATGACCATTACAGCTTTGCTGCCAGTTCTCTCTGTACATTCTGATCGGGAATGTTGACAATGCCGTAATCCTTTTCTTTATAGTTCCAGTACGCTCTGCCGATGCCGTACTTGTCAAACACAGCACAGATATCCGACGCCCAGTTGATCTTCGACACGTTGTCTGCCAGGTCGATGACGCCGTATTCGCCGCAGTACAGCGGAATATCACGCTCTTCTGCGATTTTCAGCGCCGGCTGGAACAGTGCCTCAAAGAACGCCGGGCCGACCTCCGGCAGATCTCCCTCAAAGATCGCACCGGCAAGCTCCTGCGAAAGCATCTTGCTGGATTCCCGGTAATTCTCAATGGTGTTGGGATATGCGATCCGGAAATCCGACGGCATTCCATCCACCCAGTACGCACCCTGGTGGGTAAAGATCAGCGGCTCATAGCTGTGGAATGTGTATGCCACCTTCGGGTCATTCACCTCTGCCAGCATCGGCACACTCAGAACATTGTTGTACATCACGCCGCCAAAGATGATCCAGCTTTCCGGTGCAAATACCCGGATCTCTGCGATAGCGTGCAGTGCGATCTGATTCCACGCCTCAGCGACCTCCGGCTCAATGATCTCGTTGAGCAGTTCGAATGCCACCAGTTCCGGCGCACCGCCGTATCTTGCCGCAAGAATTTTCCAGAGCGTATAGAACCGTTCCTGCAGTGCAGCATCCCGGAAGAAAACGGTTTTATCTGTTTTGTCCAGCGGATCGAAGGAATATCCATAGGTCTTGTGCAGATCCAGGATCATCCGGATGCCGTGGGTTCTGCACCAGGTCACGCAGTTGTCCAGATAGCTGTACCCCTCTGTTTTGGGTGTTCCGTCCTCTTCCTCCAGCAGTGTGTAATCCACCGGCACACGAACATGATCCAATCCCAGAGATGCAATGTAGGCAATGTCCTCTTCTGTGATAAAATTGTCATAGTGTGCTTTTGAGGTGTCCGCTGTCTGAGACAGCCAGCCGCCTAAGTTTACGCCGTGCATATAGCCATTCAGTGTACGCATTTTCTTTTTTCCTTTCCCTGTCTGTATTCCAGAACCTGTTTCTCAGAATCTGCCTTTTCCAAACACAGATAAATGTTTGGAAAAGTGGATTCTCTTATCTGATAGCTTTATTATATCTGTTTTCGGCGCTTTATGATATATGATTTGTTGATTTTTTCGCAGATATGTTGTATAATTGCAATTGAGGTGATAAAAATGAGCATTGACCACGATCTGCATCAGATGCTGTTCCAGCAGCGTGAAGCACAGACACAGCATCTGGAATACAATCAGGAATTTCAATATTATAATGCCATTGCATCCGGCGATATCGAAAACGTTTCCCGTTATTTTATGAAAGAAGATGACCAGGCATACAGCGGCGACGAATACGGCAAGCTTTCCGGAGACAGTCTGCGCAACGCAAGGTATCACTTTGTGGTAGCTGTCGCACTCATCACACGCATCTGCGTGGAACACGGCATGGAACGGGAAACCGCCTATACCCTCAGCGACATCTTCATCCAAAAGATGGATCATCTGCAAACAGTCTCCCAGGTTGCCGCACTGCACAACACGATGGTAGTCGATTTTACCAAGCGAATGCAGAAACAGAAAAAGGAAAACGCCTACTCCATTTACGTTATGAGAGCCATTGAGTACATCTCTGCCCATCTCCATGACAAACTGCAAATTGCAGAAATCGCAAAGGCGGTCTCCATCCACCGGGGATATCTCTCCACCCTTTTCTATCGGGAAACCGGAATACAGCTGCATTCCTACATTATGTCCCAGAAGATACAGGCGGCGGCACAGCTTATCACTACATCTGATATGCCCTACTCTGAGATCGCAAGCTATTTCAGTTTTTCCTCGCAGAGCCATTTTATCCAATGTTTCCGCAATGAGACCGGATACACGCCAAGGCAATACCGTATCCTGTTTTATCATTCCAGCGAGGTATAAAATCACAATTGCCTTGCCAGCAGCAAAATTATGCCCGACAGATGCTAAAAAGCACCGTGCAAAGCCAATTTCCAAGCTTTACACGGTGTTGTTTTTTGGTATAATTTTATGTGCTATGCGCATTCTATCGTTCCACGGCGTTTCATCCAGAAAAATGCGCCGAGGCAGATCACCACAGACAACAGCGACCCTGCCGGTGCAGCCAGACCCATGGGAAACAGCGTCTCCGGGAACATCCTGGACGCCAGATAAGACCCCGGCACACGGAGCAGCACGATCGCCGCCATATTGTGGAGAAATCCGATGTAGGACTTCCCGTATGCTGCAAAATAACCGCTGAAACTAAAGTGAATGCCGGCAAAAATGGTGTCAATGATATAGCCACGCATATACTGACATCCCAGCGCCACTACAGCGGCATCCGGCGTAAACAGCTGCATGACCGGCTGCACTGCCAGTTCCATGAGAATGGTTATCACGATTCCATAGGCGGTCGTCAGAATCGTGGCATACCGCAGTGTCTGCGAGGCACGCTTATGTTTTCCGGCACCGATATTCTGCGCCGACAGCGCCGAGACTGTCGCCAGCATAGAGGACGGCACAATAAACAAAGCGCTGATGATCTTTTCCACGATTCCTACCGCAGCCGCATCGTCCAGTCCACGGTGATTGGCGATCACGGTAATCAGCAGAAAGGCGATCTGAATGCAGCCATCCTGTACCGCAACCGGAAAGCCGATCTTCAGAATCTGCCCCATCATCATACGATCCGGGCGAAAATCGGAGTGTTTCAGAGACAGTCCCGTATTTTTCCGGAGAATCACGGCAAGAGAGATCACCACGCTAATAGTCTGGGACAGCGTAGTCCCCAGCGCCGCACCGGCAGCGCCCATTTTCCATGCGCCCAGGAACAGATAATCCAGCCCGATATTTGCCGCACAGGCGATTGCGATAAAGTACATGGGGCTTTTGGAATCTCCCATGCCACGGAAAATGGCGCTAATAATATTATAGGCTGTGATAAACGGGATTCCCAAAAATCAGATGACCAGATACTGCACCGTTTCTGCCACAGCCTCTTCCGGCGTGCCGATCAGAATGACAATAGGTCTCGCCAGGCATAACAGAACCGCCATCAACGCAGCCGCCAAAACCATAAACAACGTCACCGTATTTCCAACGGCTTTTCCTGCCTCATCCATCCGGTTTCCGCCGACAGCACGTCCAATGATAACGGTTGCACCCATGGCAAGCCCCACCAGGATCACGGTAATCATGTGCATGACCTGGCTGCCGTTTGCCACGGCGGTGATGCTGTCCACGCCGTAAAACTGTCCCGTGATAAACAGATCCGCCATGCCATACAGCGTCTGCAAAAAATAGGACAGCAAATACGGCAGTGCAAATACCAGAACGGTTTTCGGAACACTCCCTGTTGTCAAATTTTGTTTCATGTTTGTCCCTTTCCATATAGAATATAAAATAAAAACTTGTCTTTTACATTGCAATCCACTCTCTCCGCATGGAGAGAGACCAACAACGGTCATGCTGCCGTCAACGTTAACGGTATTTCAATCCACTCCCTCCAAACAGAGAGAGACATTTATCTGTACAAACCAGGCATTCCCAAGTTTCCCAAAACGATTTATCCAAACAGCGATGGCGTTTCCTTGTCACACAAATAAAAAATATTGGCATGATCCAGATACCACAGCGCAGACGGATCTTTATAGGTATATATCACTTCTGCATAAATTGTATCATTCAGCAGCGTGATCGTCCCCTCACCGGAACTCATCCATCCGTCATTTTGAAAAGAAAACTGAATGACGTTTCCGTCTACTTCCCCGTATATTTTATCTGTTGTTGCAGCCCGATTTGCCGGAGCGCTCTGTACGGTTGACAGAGAAATCTCAGCAATCCTGTCATCGATCGAGAAAATCTGCACAGCTGAACCGCCGCTCTCATAAAATTCATCCGCACTGCTGATTTCTTTGCTGAACCACGTCCCCACATAGGCATCATAGTCAATGGCAGAATCCTCTTTTTTTGCGGACTGCTGTGCATCCGGTTTCTGATAAATTTTCGGCAGGATCCAGACGCAGGCAAAAACAGCAGCGATCAAAACAGCCCCAGCCAGAATAAGCCATCGAAAACGAAGTCCATGTACGCTTTTGGCTACTACATATTCCGCATTGATCTGCTTTCTCATGCAGTAGGGACAGAAGTTCGCATCTTCGTGGAGTTCCTTTCCACAATATTTGCACTTTTTCATCCGTGCAGACTCCTTTTCAATTTCTCTGCTGTTTGAAAGCGCTTGTCCGGTGAAACCTGAATGCACTTCACAATCACCTTTTGCAGCTTTCCGGGATAGAGCAGTTCCGAGGGTCTTTTCTTTGTCAGCAGTTCGTTCATCAATATTCCCATCGAATAGATATCGGCTCTGGTGTCTGTCTGAACCTCGCCATACTGTTCCGGCGCAGCATATCCTACTGTACCAAGATATTCCGTATCATTGGGATAACAAGGTTTTATAAGCCGGGCAGAATCGAAATCGATCAGTTTCAGCGTATGCGTATTGTTCTCGATCATAATATTTTGCGGCTTGATATCCCGATGCACGATATTCTGTGCATGGAGCATGGCGAGAACATCGCAAAGCTCTGACATAAGGCTTCTGACTGCCTTTTCCGTGTAATATCCCTCTTCCTGCATCAAATCCCAAAGTGTCACACCGTCAATATACTCTTCCAGAACAAGTGTTCGGTCACCAAATTCTGTAACCTCTAAAATTTCCGGCATATTTTTGTGTTTCAGTGTAAGCAGTTTCCGGTATACGTCTGAACCGCCGGCAAAGATGCGTTTCACAATACGCACATGGCGTTCTTTCTGCTCCAGCAGAACGATTTCATTCCGCTCTGTTTTCCTCAGCCTGCAAACCGGTCGGTATTGCTCCTCTAACACAGACTCTAGCCATGGATACAAGGCCATCCCCCATTTCCTGTTTTTATGCTATGACTTCTGATAAACCAAAAATCAACTCTCAGATTTTATCTTTGTAACATGAAAGTCGCAGCAGTCATCCCCCTGTGCCAGCGTTTTGGTACGGTGCAGCTGTCCGCCTTCGTTTCTGTAGTTTCTCTCATCCATATTGCACAGACAGGGAACAAATTCAAAGCAGTTCTCTCGGATGCCCAGCTTACAGATACCGCATTCTGTGTATGTATTATAGAACTCATCCACGCCTTTTTCATAGCGAAATTTCCAGTCAAGTGCATATTCCGACGTTTGGCTTGCGATGCTTTCCTTTACTTTCTTGTCCTGCACTTTATCCGTAAATAAGGTGCATTTTTTGTTTTTGTGCGCCTTTATCATAAACGGAGAATTAAACACGGCTGTTACCATTGCATCCACAACCGCAGGCGTGATCTTGTCCGGTTCTGCTTTGTGCAGAGAAAAGACAAATGCTGCGATATACAGATTCATCTCCAGGGAACTGCCTCCTATGTCCGGCGTTCGCAAAAGCATATTTTTGTATTCGTGTTTTACGTTTTTCTTGTAGCTTTTTATATCCATCTCAGGATATACAGCGGAAAGCTTTTCGAGTGCCGGCTGAAAGCACAAAAGCTCTACTGCTTTTGCATAAATCCCATACTTCAACATAGCTGCATCCATCCTTTCAAAAACAGAAATCACTTGAAATTGACAACGATTGTTTTTTTATCATTTTCAGTGGTAAATGTACGATAAGTTATTTCAGCATAATTCTGATGCCAAACAATATCGTACATTCCATTGTTCCTGCCGCCGTCATCTGTTGTAAAACAATCTAATAGAACCGCACTGTTATCGTCTTGAATCTGAAAGATATATCCGCCTCCATACAATAAAAACGACCTTTCCTCCAAAACAAGTGTATGCTGATTATCAGAAAACGCATAGTATTTTGGACGATAATCCATTTCATCCGATAAACCGGTCGCAACAATATTGCTGCATAACAGTGCGATCGTGCTGATTCCAAACACGAACCATAATAACATTTGTTTTCTTATTATCTTCTCATTGTTTTTAACTTTTGCGATGATAAAAACTATAGTTGAAATGACAACAACACATAATTCGAATAAGCCGATAATGTCATTTACCCTTTCATAGCTATCATGCCAGGAACGCTCTTCCACTTTTTTATTTACATATACATAGGAAATGTTCTCAGGGATATTTTTAATAGAAAAGGCAACGATCAAAGATACAAATGAAAAGCCAAGCATTACAACAAGTGAAAACAGCATCATTTTTTTGCTCTTGTTTTTCATATCGTTCTCCATACAGTAACTCATTTACACAGCGGATACGCCATATTTTAACTTCTTTATTATACCACATTCCCCGATATAACACAAGCAGATTTCCCATTAAAGTGTTGAAATATCATCTGCTGCGTGTTATAATAAGTCTATAAAGTTTTTCACAAGGAATGATACAACATGAAACCCAAAGACACAGAAAAGCTGCTGGAATTGCTGAAAAAAACCGGCAGCATTGATGCCTACCTCCAGGAAAACAAGGATTTTCTGTTAGACTGCAATATCAAGGAATATCTGAGGGCGCTGATCCGGGAAAAAGGGATCACAATTGTACAGCTTGCATCCGATGCCCAGCTTTCCGAACGCTATTGCTTTCAGCTCCTGTCTCTCTCCAACCCACGCCATCCATCCAGGGATGTTCTGTTAAGTATGTGCATCGGTATGCAGCTGAATCTTGATGAAACACAAACTGCATTAAGAATTGCAAAACTCGCCCTGCTCTATCCCAAAGACGAACGGGACAGCATTCTGATTTACGGCATCGAACATGGAAAATCGGTTATGGATATCAATGAGCTTTTGTATCATCATAATTTGAAATGTCTGTGTGATTCGTGAAGATGGAAGGCTTGCTGCTTGTCGTTTTTTCAACAAATAACCCCTGGCAAAGCCAGGGGTTTTCTAGTTACAATAAAAAATATTATTCATCAGATGGTTTATTCCAATCTGTACTTTCTTTCAATCTGCTTATGTATGTGTCGGAAAAACTATCGCCAAAATCACTGATATAAACTCCGGTAGCAGCATTATAAGTAAATGTATCTTCCTCTGTATCATAGCTTTCAATAAGGACATAGCAAGTATTTGTTACATAACCGCCAAATGAATTTTGAGATTCCACTGTTAAAGATACGATCGTTCTCCCATAATCATCTTGTGCTTCAATATTCTCATCCGAATATATTGCCGTTGACGGTGCCTTTAATTGCTTGCTTATAATTGTTTCAGCTGCCGAAATATAATCTTCGTCCTTTGCTTTTCCGTTTCCAGAACTTAAAACAGAAACAAGAATAACGGCAAAAACCACAACGACTATTGCAATTACTACGGTTTTTACCGGGTACTTCTTTTTTTCAGGTAAAGTTCCAACAATATTTGGAGCGGCATCAGTAACAGACGAACCTGCCTGCACCGTCTCTTCCGTTTCCACTTTAGCACCGCAAGACGGGCAAAACTTCTCATTCGGTTTCATTTCCTTACCGCATTTTCTGCAAAACATTTTTTCATCCTCCGTTTTATTCTTCGATTTTTTATTTCAAACTGTCTTTTACTCCGGGCTTTCGCTCACCTCCGGAATGCCTTCTTCAAACGATTCCGTTTCATCCGGTTCTCCTGCGTAGTCGTATTTCATCATTTCCTGGATTTTCGCAATCAAATCCGGATTCTTCTCCAAAAAAATCGTTTTTGTGTGAAAAGTTCCACGAGCAAACTTCTTTGCCGACAGAGCAGCAGGCTTTTCAAAATATTTGATCCAGGTCACAGAAAAACCAGCCCGATCATCATATTCCGACGGTATCGTATCCGGCTTTTTTGTGTCTGTGACGATTCCGATTGCACGCACGTAATAATAAGCTTGTGCCGCTGTCGCATAAGCCTTGGCGATCATCACATCGCCTGGCTGAACTTTTTGCGCCGTTTCATAAAAGCTGGGCTTTTCTTCTCTTCGGAATCCCATAAACCAGCAGTCATTTTCGAGATAGAGCGGCAGCATCTCCTGCGTACCGCCAAACTTCACACCCACACCGTAATAATTCATAATCCCATGACCTCCTATTGGCTTTGTTTTGTCTTATTATATCATTTTCTATACAATTAGTCAAGTATATTTTGTCTATAAGATAATATAAAGTGTTCCAAAAGACAAATAATAAGTGTCAAACAGTCTGTTATCCCAAAAATGAAAATGCAGTATAATAGTAAAAAGGAGGGATGTCATGGAACAGGAACTTGACTATATTGCCATTGGTGACCGTATCCGAAAATACCGTGAACTGTCAAGAATGACACAGGAACAGCTCAGCGAATCATGCTCACTGTCCACCGGATATATCGGGCATTTAGAGCGAGGGACACGCTCACCGTCCTTGGAAACTCTTGTAAAGATTTCTCAGATTCTCCGGGTCAGTCTGGACGACCTGGTGTTCGGAAAAACCGAGATAAACAATAATATGATAAAGATCCTTGCCCTTACCCTAGAGGAAAAAGACCCCGAAAAGGTAAAAGTATTTCTAAAAACGGTCTGCGCCCTCGCAAATAAACTCGACGAGTTTTAAGAAAAACGCCCTATGATGATTATAACACATCATAGGGCGTTTTTACTGCAGCAGCCTGCTGTAATTGGAAATTTTTAAGTTTCAATTGCATGGACTGCCTTGTTTGGGAATTCTGTTAGAGAGAGACCGGAAAGGTGACGTTGGAAAAAACTACGACCGCTTTGTTTCAATCCAGTCTCTCCACACGGAAGGAGACCTGATTCACACTAATGTCACGGTCTGTTTTGACATTTCAATCCACTTTCTCCATACGGAGAGAGACCTTGCCCGTGCCGGATTCCACGCCCCAAAGGTGTACATTTCAATCCACTCTCTCCATACGGAGGGAGACGATCTCCCTGCCAGTCTGCCATTCTTGCATCGTCATTTCAATCCACTCCCTCCGTATGGAGGGAGACGAATCACAGACGGCACCACTCATATAATTCACGGATTTTCAATCCACTCTCTCCACACAGGAACTGACCGCACACAGCGGAGCCAGACCGGAACACGCAAGGTGGCAGGGGCAGCTGGTCACGCTGACCGGAGAAGATGCCGGAGAAACCATTGACGGGCTGCACGTGTACACCCTGCATGAGATCGGTTACGGCTCCGGCGAAGGATTCAAGGGCTGGAACTGCCGCCACGATTGGCACGCATACTACAAAGGCATCTCCAAACCAAATTACACGCTGGAACAGATCAAAAAGCTGAATGAGAAAAACATCTCATACAACGGCAAAAAGTACACAAAATACGAGATCAGCCAGATGCAGCGGCAGGGCGAACGGAATGTACGGGCGCTAAAGCGGCGGACACTGGCATCGCAGGCGGCGGTGGAAAATGCCCCGGACGAAGAAACAAAGGCGGTGCTGCAGGCAGACTATGTGGCAAATGCGGTAAAACTGAAAGAATCCGAAAAGCAGCTGAAAACGTTCTGCAGCCAGACCGGACAGCGGAGAGATACGTTCCGGGAGCAGGTGGACGGGTTTGGACGGAGTGCGGCTCAGAAGGCTGTCCATGCAGCGAAAAATCAGTTGACAGAATGGAAAAGCAGTGCTATAATAGGGAAAACCGCAAATGCGGCAGGGAGTCAAATTTATGTCGTAAATAAAACTGTAGTAGTAAAGGGTCCGCCGAACGGTATCACGCAAAGGGTGAATGACAAAGGCGGCGTGGATAGAAACTACTACGATTCAGACGGCTGCCAAACGAAACAGATTTCAAACAACAGTCACGGGCATAAAAAAGAAAGCAAATTAGGAAAACACGGTGAACATAAGCATATGTACATCAAAAATGAAAAAGGAATTCCTGTCCATGGTGAAGCAGAGGAATTGAGTGATTCCGAAAGAAGGGAGAATCAAGATATTTTATGAGTGCGAATGACCTCTTGAAGAAGAAAGTAGAAGACTGTTATGGTCTGGTCGAATTCACATATCATGGGAAATACGGAAACATAGACCCTTGTTTTCATAAAGACGGAACATACAGCTATTTACTTTATTTTGACGGGTTTGAAAAAACAGTGTACTCTATTGTTGATGTCATGAACACTCCCTTCGTCTGTGGGAAGTCATTAAATGAGTTAAGAGACGCTGTTAAGGTGCTGGATTGAACACCAAAGCGATTAGAAAGCATCTCAAAATACGTGTTGTTTTGAGAAGTAAAACCAAATACGATAGAAAGCATCTCAAACGAGGTGCTTTTTTCATGCCTGAAAGGAGAAACCTATGGAACAAAAGGCAAAAGAAATCCTGCTGGAAAAGCTGGAAGAAATGGCAGAATTCACGCCTGATACATATGGTGATTTGCAAGGTTATGCGGTGTTGTGCAGCGCTATGGTGGATTTATATAACGCTATTGCACAGAATCCGTAAAGCTGCCCCGACCAAGGGCATAAACTGGCGGAGGGCGGAAAACAAGAACAATTCAGCCAGCGGGTACGGCGTTCTTATTTGTGAAATCAGCATCTGAGCAATCAGGTGCTATTTTTATACCCAAATCACGAAAGGAATGAAAGAACATGGAAGACGAAACCGAGAACGAGCCGACACAGCAGGAGCAGACGCCGGAGCCGCAGGCAAAGACCTACAGCGAAGAGGATTACAAAGCACTGCAGGCGAAGTTGGACGCTGTCACAGGGCAGCTGAACGATGCGAACAGCAAGATCCAGTCGTACACCGAAATGGATATTGACGGCATCAAGCAGTCCGCTGCCGACTGGCAGAAGAAGTACGAGGCTGCACAGAATCAGATGCAGCAGATGGAGTACAGTGCCAAGCTGGACAAGTTTGTGGCGCAGCAGGGCTGCAGGAATCCGATCTATGCGGACTATTTGAAATTTCAATTTATTCCCTCCATACGGAGGGAGACTCGACGTGTGTCACGCTGCCGTCCGGGTTAACAGTATTTCAATCCACTCCCTCCGCATAGAGGGAGACGCCGTCCAGAACGCTGTTGTTGGCTTTCCGCACTCATTTCAATCCACTCCCTCCGTATGGAGGGAGACATGATATTTTTCAATGAGTTTTGACGGATTTTACATTTCAATCCACTCCCTCCGTATGGAGGGAGACATATCTATCAAAAACATGACCGCAAATTACCCCTATTTCAATCCACTCCCTCCGTATGGAGGGAGACATCCCAGAATGCGGCTGCGTCGGATGCCAGAGACATTTCAATCCACTCCCTCCGTATGGAGGGAGACCGTCCTGCAGGTTGTTGGACAATCCACAGGACATCATTTCAATCCACTCCCTCCGTATGGAGGGAGACATCAGTCCGCACAATATCACCTCCACTATAAGCTATTTCAATCCACTCCCTCCGTATGGAGGGAGACGCACTGCTGCTGGGAGGATTCCTTGAAAATTTTACATTTCAATCCACTCCCTCCGTATGGAGGGAGACTTTGTTCTGTTTGAAGTGCATCATATAACTTGTTATTTCAATCCACTCCCTCCGTATGGAGGGAGACGCTTGATTAGATACCCGTTCTCACGCATCCATGCATTTCAATCCACTCCCTCCGTATGGAGGGAGACATTATAATATGCCTACACAGCGTGCAATGGAAATATTTCAATCCACTCCCTCCGTATGGAGGGAGACGCCGTATATTTGGCTGACCCGGTTGCAATTGAGGAATTTCAATCCACTCCCTCCGTATGGAGGGAGACGCGGACGCAGAGGCAGAGGCACGGGGAGAGGGGGATTTCAATCCACTCCCTCCGTATGGAGGGAGACATTTTCCGGAACAAAAACAGGACTCGAACGGCGTATTTCAATCCACTCCCTCCGTATGGAGGGAGACTCATATGTAGATAGAGTGTAGCCATTGTGAGTTTATTTCAATCCACTCCCTCCGTATGGAGGGAGACGTGGTAACTCGCAGACGTTTGGGGAATGGTTGGAAATTTCAATCCACTCCCTCCGTATGGAGGGAGACACCAACATATGGGATATAAAGGCTTGCACTGGTATTTCAATCCACTCCCTCCGTATGGAGGGAGACAGTGCAGATTCTCCGCAGTCAGGTCAATCCGATATTTCAATCCACTCCCTCCGTATGGAGGGAGACTCTTTCCGGCTTTCATAGCTTCCAGTGCTTCACCATTTCAATCCACTCCCTCCGTATGGAGGGAGACAACTGTTCGCATCGAGTGACGCTGCAAAACGTGCATTTCAATCCACTCCCTCCGTATGGAGGGAGACCGGAGAGAAGGTGTCTGGCAATGAAGCGTTTCAAATTTCAATCCACTCCCTCCGTATGGAGGGAGACTTTCTGTTCGTCCGCATTCAGAGATACCTTATCATTTCAATCCACTCCCTCCGTATGGAGGGAGACTGATACGATCATACCGATTTATCTGGACGGCAGTATTTCAATCCACTCCCTCCGTATGGAGGGAGACTAAATGCATACTTACCTATCAATACTGAAACTGGTATTTCAATCCACTCCCTCCGTATGGAGGGAGACTATATATATTATACACCATCTCAGAACCGTAGTATTTCAATCCACTCCCTCCGTATGGAGGGAGACGAGGTCAAGACTGTCGGCTATATCGCAACCAATATTTCAATCCACTCCCTCCGTATGGAGGGAGACCGTTCAAAAGTGTCTGTCCTGCTTCCAGTAATGCCATTTCAATCCACTCCCTCCGTATGGAGGGAGACGTAATCATTCAACGCTTTCGGATCTAGCCCCAGGAATTTCAATCCACTCCCTCCGTATGGAGGGAGACCGAAAATTCTGTTGATGAAACCGGGAGACAACACATTTCAATCCACTCCCTCCGTATGGAGGGAGACATATAACGCATCGGAATATGATCTCATGTGGGGAATTTCAATCCACTCCCTCCGCATGGAGGGAGACGGTGCAATTACTACACCTGGATATGTCGGTGATATTTCAATCCACTCCCTCCGCATGGAGGGAGACTCACGCCATTGTGCGTGTGGACGCTCCCAACTACATTTCAATCCACTCCCTCCGCATGGAGGGAGACTGCCGTTCTCCAATCGCCGCTTTACGGATTCTACATTTCAATCCACTCCCTCCGCATGGAGGGAGACCCATTGGCACAACGGGCAGAGCATAACCCGGCAATTTCAATCCACTCCCTCCGCATGGAGGGAGACTAGTCAGGTTTTGGGGGTGGATTTAAGTGGAGATTATTTCAATCCACTCCCTCCGCATGGAGGGAGACCGTCTCGTTGATGGATTCCGCCAGACCATCGAGGGATTTCAATCCACTCCCTCCGCATGGAGGGAGACCGGTCTGTATGATGCTTTTTACGGCAAAAAAACGAATTTCAATCCACTCCCTCCGCATGGAGGGAGACGCCAGCAGTTCCGACGCTCGCAGTCGATGTTTCATTTCAATCCACTCCCTCCGCATGGAGGGAGACCTTGTTAAAAAATATAACTATTCGGAATACAACATTTCAATCCACTCCCTCCGCATGGAGGGAGACTTTGTGACCTTGTTCTATTTTCACCTTTGTACATCTCATTTCAATCCACTCCCTCCGCATGGAGGGAGACACGGTCTCCCGTTCTGAGCCTTGACCTCGATCCCATTTCAATCCACTCCCTCCGCATGGAGGGAGACGCCATACCTATCAGAGACGCACCCGACGCAATCATTTCAATCCACTCCCTCCGCATGGAGGGAGACGATCGGCTTAGCATTACCACCATCTGTCGGATCTGTATTTCAATCCACTCCCTCCGCATGGAGGGAGACTAGGTCACACTGCACATCAAGCATCATGCCCGGTTATTTCAATCCACTCCCTCCGCATGGAGGGAGACGCTATCAGGATATAATGTATGATCGTAACCGTAATATTTCAATCCACTCCCTCCGCATGGAGGGAGACAGCACCAAGCGCAAGCAACAAGAACTTGACAGGAAAATTTCAATCCACTCCCTCCGCATGGAGGGAGACGGCTCTAAACTGACCGTTTCCACGCCGTAAGGCGACATTTCAATCCACTCCCTCCGCATGGAGGGAGACTAACGCACGTTAAAGTATATTTTGTGAACATTAGTATTTCAATCCACTCCCTCCGCATGGAGGGAGACCTTCCTGTTGCATCATTTCTGCTTCTTTTCGGATATTTCAATCCACTCCCTCCGCATGGAGGGAGACTCAAAGGAGAATATAGTTTCTTCGCCTTTCCGGAAATTTCAATCCACTCCCTCCGCATGGAGGGAGACACTTTTGTTACCCTTCTTTCTATTTTCCAGAAGTCATTTCAATCCACTCCCTCCGCATGGAGGGAGACCGCAAGGCAGCAGATCCACGCCTTCCTGGCTGTGCAATTTCAATCCACTCCCTCCGCATGGAGGGAGACATGGCCACCTCATATGTGCCGAGTGGTACTTCCTTATTTCAATCCACTCCCTCCGCATGGAGGGAGACTGAGATTGTTCTAACGCTGAGACTGTCCAAATATATTTCAATCCACTCCCTCCGCATGGAGGGAGACGTGTCATTCCTCCTTAGATTTCAAAGCATGTGTATTTCAATCCACTCCCTCCGCATGGAGGGAGACTATAAGATTGTACTTAACGGTACATATGGAATCAGTATTTCAATCCACTCCCTCCGCATGGAGGGAGACATATAGAAAAAGTCTACCGGTAGACAATATAGAAATTTCAATCCACTCCCTCCGCATGGAGGGAGACCTGTTCATACGCAATTAACAATTAGGGACTTGAAAAATTTCAATCCACTCCCTCCGCATGGAGGGAGACAAAGAAACATTTGTTTCAGGGGCACGAACTCGACATTTCAATCCACTCCCTCCGCATGGAGGGAGACCTGGTGCTTTTTCCTGTGCCACTATGACCCAGAATATTTCAATCCACTCCCTCCGCATGGAGGGAGACAGTTGCGGAAAGCATTTATTTTGACCGGTGAAAAACATTTCAATCCACTCCCTCCGCATGGAGGGAGACGGACACGCTGGAGGCAATCGGCGGAGACATCGAGACATTTCAATCCACTCCCTCCGCATGGAGGGAGACAAAGCAGCCTTAATATATTTTGTATATTCAACAGGCATTTCAATCCACTCCCTCCGCATGGAGGGAGACTGCTGTCGTCGTCCTCGTAGGTATCCGGACAAATATTTCAATCCACTCCCTCCGCATGGAGGGAGACATAGAAATCACAGTAATAACACACGTCACAACGACCATTTCAATCCACTCCCTCCGCATGGAGGGAGACAAATATGACCCGTACCGTTGGAAGTGGTAACGATATTTCAATCCACTCCCTCCGCATGGAGGGAGACATTAAGGAAACGCCGAAAACTTCGATGAAATCATTTCAATCCACTCCCTCCGCATGGAGGGAGACTATCGGCGTTGTGGAGACTGTAACGCCTATCTGGGATTTCAATCCACTCCCTCCGCATGGAGGGAGACGTACGTTTCTTCTGATGCTTTTGCTGCATCGCACATTTCAATCCACTCCCTCCGCATGGAGGGAGACCGACCGCATCCACGATGGACGCAATTCCGAAGCCATTTCAATCCACTCCCTCCGCATGGAGGGAGACATTGGATAGATGGATTTTTTGACAAGTTTGCCAAGATTTCAATCCACTCCCTCCGCATGGAGGGAGACGCATATTCCACGATGTTATTTTCAACGATAAAATCATTTCAATCCACTCCCTCCGCATGGAGGGAGACGCATACTGCGGAGCAATACGACGGACAAGAAAACGCATTTCAATCCACTCCCTCCGCATGGAGGGAGACGACGCAAAACATGCTACGAGGTGTTTGCTGATCTGCGATTTCAATCCACTCCCTCCGCATGGAGGGAGACAGCATTCGGATACGGTTTCAAAATACAGTTATTTCATTTCAATCCACTCCCTCCGCATGGAGGGAGACCGGAAAAATTCAAGGAAATTTATGATACCCGTGTAGCATTATTTCAATCCACTCCCTCCGCATGGAGGGAGACCACATACATTTCGCCACGGGAGAACTTTTCCCAGTCATTTCAATCCACTCCCTCCGCATGGAGGGAGACCTTGTACTCCCTCCTGGACATAAACAAAGAGAACTCATTTCAATCCACTCCCTCCGCATGGAGGGAGACCTATATCCGTATGGATATAGTGACGCATCAGATATTTCAATCCACTCCCTCCGCATGGAGGGAGACACAGCCTATCCCGATCAAACCAACCAAGGTTACAATTTCAATCCACTCCCTCCGCATGGAGGGAGACCTGAGCCAAATTTGAAACTTGTGACCGTTCCAATTTCAATCCACTCCCTCCGCATGGAGGGAGACAGTCCAATCGTAACGAATATTAGAAACATTAGTATACATTTCAATCCACTCCCTCCGCATGGAGGGAGACTTGGAATATCTTTTTTTCTCAACATCGCAAATAATTTCAATCCACTCCCTCCGCATGGAGGGAGACTGATAAAGCTGCTGCAGCGATCAAAGCTGGATATATTTCAATCCACTCCCTCCGCATGGAGGGAGACCTGATGCTGCCAGTGAGCTTCTGGATAATACTCTTGATATTTCAATCCACTCCCTCCGCATGGAGGGAGACTATTGGAATTGCATGTGTGATATTTGTGGAAGAACATTTCAATCCACTCCCTCCGCATGGAGGGAGACTTGTGCTTGCATCACTTACAGGATGCACAGAAGCAATTTCAATCCACTCCCTCCGCATGGAGGGAGACATGGCCGACAAAAATACAAGAACATTGGATATTACATTTCAATCCACTCCCTCCGCATGGAGGGAGACCCTGTAACCGCTCCACCTTGTTTTGCACTGATTCTATTTCAATCCACTCCCTCCGCATGGAGGGAGACAATGACACTAATGTATATGACCCATCAATAGCATTATTTCAATCCACTCCCTCCGCATGGAGGGAGACCGATGGTCTGTGGGTTATGGAATCTAGGCAGGATACATTTCAATCCACTCCCTCCGCATGGAGGGAGACGATGTTCCAGAACCTGTGGAACTGCCGCAGCCTGCATTTCAATCCACTCCCTCCGCATGGAGGGAGACAAAATTGCAGATGTAATTGCCGGACTGGCAGACATTTCAATCCACTCCCTCCGCATGGAGGGAGACCGTCGTCAAAAACAGCAACGTGCAGACGCTGGAAGATTTCAATCCACTCCCTCCGCATGGAGGGAGACACTTCTGGCGAAAGCGAAAGGGATGTTTAACACAATTTCAATCCACTCCCTCCGCATGGAGGGAGACCACGGAAAACCGCCCGAAGTGTCGTTGCGGAAATATTTCAATCCACTCCCTCCGCATGGAGGGAGACCGCGCAGGCATATCAAATACATCCTCCGTTTTCAGAATTTCAATCCACTCCCTCCGCATGGAGGGAGACCACACCGACAGCGACGACGCCGGCAACGAGAAAGCATTTCAATCCACTCCCTCCGCATGGAGGGAGACGAAAGAACGCCGCATGAACTCGTTCGCCATAAGATATTTCAATCCACTCCCTCCGCATGGAGGGAGACCGGTTCAAGATGCTTTTTCATCTTGAACCCATCTTATTTCAATCCACTCCCTCCGCATGGAGGGAGACTATTTCACGCCGCCGCTGTCGTCGGAACTCTATATTTCAATCCACTCCCTCCGCATGGAGGGAGACAAGGAGCCAGCGCAAGAAATTACAGAAATCCGGGATTTCAATCCACTCCCTCCGCATGGAGGGAGACTCAGCCTCTTCCTGGATTGCTCTCCGGAGAAAATTAAATTTCAATCCACTCCCTCCGCATGGAGGGAGACGTCCTTGACTGTGATTCTATTATAACACAATCTGCATTTCAATCCACTCCCTCCGCATGGAGGGAGACTTCGTTGTTTTCAAGGAGGAAAAACATGAAAAACATTTCAATCCACTCCCTCCGCATGGAGGGAGACGTAAAAACCTGGAAAGAGTGACTTTACCGAACAATATTTCAATCCACTCCCTCCGCATGGAGGGAGACCTGACCTACTTGTTTTTCCATAACCAGGGAGGGGATTTCAATCCACTCCCTCCGCATGGAGGGAGACTGGTTTCGTCACCCAACACACCGTACATATTTTCATTTCAATCCACTCCCTCCGCATGGAGGGAGACTGAACCGTTTTCCGGAAAAGTACCGAAATTGCGTATTTCAATCCACTCCCTCCGCATGGAGGGAGACAAAGTGAGGTAAAATATCATGAAAAAGTACACTGTATTTCAATCCACTCCCTCCGCATGGAGGGAGACATTATTTTTGAGAGGGTGAGAACATGGGAACGCCATTTCAATCCACTCCCTCCGCATGGAGGGAGACCATTCTACCAGACTGACGATATATGTTATGAGTGGATTTCAATCCACTCCCTCCGCATGGAGGGAGACAAGTTACGTTCGCACCAGTTGCATTACTATAAGACATTTCAATCCACTCCCTCCGCATGGAGGGAGACTTGCAAGACAAGACTTTCCGGATCTACGCATCGATTTCAATCCACTCCCTCCGCATGGAGGGAGACCAGTGGGAAATTATCTAATTCACAAATTCATAAAATTTCAATCCACTCCCTCCGCATGGAGGGAGACAGCAAAACTGCACAGGAAAGCGTTTTTCATTTCGCCTATCCTTGTACAATCCTGCAAAAAAGGATGCAAAAGACTACATTCTGCACCCGAAAAAATGGTTTTTTTCGAAAAAAGGGAGAAAAATTTGGTGCGAAACCTTCAGCATCTTTCTGTGCGCCTATGATTCGCACCGACACTTTTCCCTTAAATTTCTCTCACAGAATCAGCGGCTCTTCCATGTCTATGGTTTCCTTTGCACCGATATGTTCCACCTTCGACTGATAACGATTTCCCAGGTAATAAAACCGCAGGCTGTCCCTTTCTGTATCAATCGCCTGTTCCAGCCGATGCTTGAGTACCTTGCATTCTGCCGCATCAACATGACACTCAAAGACAGAATTCTGCACCCGAATGCCCACGTTGGTACAGATCTTCGCCACGTGGCGCAGGCGCTTTCTGCCCTCTTTGGTCTCTGTATTTACATCATACGCTACAACTACCAGCATACGCTCTCACTTCCACAAAAACGGCGGATACGCATCCAAATCGCCCCGGAGATAGCGTGCAAGCAAAAGTGCCTGCACATAGGGCAGCAAGCCCCATTCCACTTTTTCTTCCAGAAACGGATGCTGAATCATATCATCCTTGCGCTTTTGCCATGCCCGCAGGAATGTACGCCGTCCGTCCTCCGTCAGCGAAACAGCGCCGTCCTCCTGGACATCGAAATCCTCTGCATGGATCATGCCACGGTTAATGAGCGTCAGAACAAAGCGGTCACAGCAGAGCGCACGAAATTCCTCGACCAGATCCAAAGAAAGAGACGGTCGACCCGGACGGTCTGTGTGCAGTACGCCCACATAGGGATCCAACCCCACGGACTCCAGCGCCGCAGAACACATTCCCGTCATCAGCGAATAGGCAAAATTCAGCATTGCATTGACCCGATCCAGCGAAGGCCGCTTGTTTCTGCCGTGAAATGCAAACGCTGCCTTTTCCTTTAGAATCATGTCGTCAAAAACGGAAAAGTATACCGACGCCGCCTCGCCCTCTATGCCACGGAGCGTGTCCGCTAAATCTGCCTCTGCCGCCTTGGAAATAGACTGCTGCAAAAACTGAGACTTCTGCCGAAACGTTTCTGCATCAATCCTCGGTGCATGGTCCCGTATCATGCGTTCCAGCACCCAGCGGCTGTTGAACAGCTTTCCGACAATCATATTCCGTGCGATCGAAAGGCTGGCGTCTGCATCATCTGCCACCCGATACTGCTGCCGCCGCAGTAAAACATTGCCGCTGACAGCGCCCTCGACCCGTGCCAGGAATTTTCCGGAGCTTGTCATAAAGACCAGCTCTCTTCCATCCTTTGCGCATTTGCCCATCAGCGCCGGGCTTGCACCGGTATAGCCAAAGGTCATGATGCGCTCGACATTGTGCAGCGGCATCCGTACTTTCTTTTCCTCCCGCATGACAACCAGATTATCCCCATCCAGTGAGAGATAACTGTCCGGATTTGTCACATAAATGGTGTTTAGCAACTTCTTCATGGCATTTTTACTCCATTGTTCCCAGCATTTTCTGCAAATAACCGCCTGCGGTTTTCTTTCCGCAAAGCACCGGCAGACAGATATCCTTCAAAGAACAGGCATTGCAGGCTTTCGTCCGCTTTCCCTTTGGCGTATGCCTTTTCCGGCAAAGCTGGTGCATCTCTTCGGCAGTATCTGCCACTCGTTTCCGCAGTTCCGGCGTAAACTCCACCCTGGTACGATGCCGTGTTTCCCCATAATACAGAAATCCGACCGGTATGTCGCAGCACAACATCTCTTCCAGGCACATTGCCTGTGCTGTGAGCTGTGCAATATCGCATTCGTCTTCCTTGGGTTTGCCACGTTTGTACTCCACAGGTGTTACTGTATAAGTACCCTCTTGTCCGAAAATGGGAACGCCTTTCGGAGAGCGCCGGAATTCTACCGCATCGCACTCTCCGCTCAGCCCCAGACGGGCAGATGATACTTTCATTCCTCTGACGATCAGCAGATCGCCACGCTTTTCCCGAAACGAGCTGTCATGTACATTACGGTGCATGATCCTGCCGTCTGCGGTGCGTTCATTTTCCACCCATTGCTGTTCCAGATACGCCAGCGCCCACTGCCGCCGGCAAAACACAAAATGCTGGATGCCGGAAAGCTGTATATATTCCTCTTCCCGATATTCCATTGCAGCTTATACCAAATCGATCACTTCCGGTGTCAAGCCGTCCAGTGTTTCCAGTGTGATGTCATAATCATCCAAAGACTTGGGATTTTCCACGCCTTCTTTTGCTTTGATTTTCAGCGAACGGTGTACCTTGGCAGAAGTGTACTTCGGCGTTTTGCAGTCATGTTCCCACCAGTACAGCCGGCAGACTTCCATGCTGCCGTCCGGACGTGCCGCAGAGCTGTCATTCTCGAACAGCGTTTTCAGCGCCTCTTTGATTTTCTCCGCATCTTCTTCGGTAAAGCCGGTTTTCTCTGCCAGCTGACAGTTGATGCTGCCCTTGATTACATAAAGTCCGAACTCCACCATATGCTTCATGCCCATGGTATCCGAGGACTTGGCATTTTTGCCGCTTTCGCCGTTGACGCACTTGGTGATTTGCAGGCTTACGATATTCACCGGGGAAACGCTGACTGCCTGGTGAATCGAAACCGGTCCACGCACGCCAACAGAGATACCGCCTTTGATTGCAAAAACCTGTCCAAAGCTGCGCACATCGATCCACTCCTCGCAGGCAGCTTTTGCAAAGGCATCCTGGTCGGTATCCTTACCCTTGACAAGCTGGCTAAGATGTTCATTTTTCGTGGCACGGTCGCTCAGATTGGTAAAGTCATCGGTACGGGCATGGTCTTTCGACTGCACATACACATTCTCGCCCATGTCCTGCAGTCTGTTCCGGATCTTCCGCTTGATGCACACATCCGAAATTTCGCCGCAGCTGTCATAATTTTCTCTGGGACGGTTTCCGTTCAGCGGATCGCCGTTGGGGTTTGCGTTTGCGGCAGTGACCAGCACTGCGAAGTCAATCTTATGTTCCAGTACACTCATGAGTTATTCCTCCTCGTTTCCGTTTTTAGCGGTTTCATTGTTTGAAAGTTTTTCCTTCTTGGTAAACAGATACTTCATCTCGTGATCGTATCCCAGCAGATACAGGGAAGACAGGCGTGCCGTGCTGGAGAACACTTCGGGAGACATCATGCTGCTGATCTCCTGCATCTCGATCTGATAGCGGTCTGCCTTTTTTCCCAGCTTGTTGATATAGGGCATCAGCCGTCCCCGAAGGATTCCCCAGGTATAGTAGGGACGAACGGAGAACATATTCCAAAGCCGCTTGGCATTGGTCACCCGATCTTCTCCCGCATCAAATGTATCCCGTTCCAGCTTGTCCGCAACTGCCAGCAGCCGTCCGAACAGATAGCTTCTGTCTGTATACGTTTTGTCGAGGTCTAACAACTTATCCACGTCATTCGCTCCTTCCAATCGTTCCGGATGTTCTTCCAGTTTCTGTTTCCGTATCAATGCACAGGCTGTTTTCAGCACCCGATTGTGATTATAGAATTTGGGATCAAAGGCAAGCGGTGCCGATGCACGCTGTGCCAGATTCTGCACCAGTTCTGACGGAATGTGCTTACCGTAAATGATACACGGCAGCAGCCGCAGCATCTCGCTGCCGAACAGTTTCGATTTACAGGTGAGCTTTCCGTTCTGCTCCACCCCGTGTGCGCACAGAATGACATCATACAGCGAGACCGAGTTCACCAGATAACCCTTCGCCTTGGAATAATAGCTTTTCCACCCTGTGGAAAGATGCCAGTATTCCAGATTTTCCAGGAACTGTGAACCTTTCAGTTCTGCATACATCGGTATCGAAACACGACCCTCCGTCGATGCCTCCAAACCCAGCACCATGACCTTATCCGGAATCTCCATTTTGTCCCGATATCCGTAGATCATCTGGTGAACCATATCGGCATATGCCGTACCGATGGTGGGCGGCTCTTCTTCGTCCTCGTCCTCATCTTCGTCCTGCTTGTCCGCCAGCTGCAATGCGTTCTTGTAAATGGACGGCAGCTCCTGCATGGTGCTGGACCAGATTACCAGAGAAAGGTCGCAAAAAGGATTTTTAGGCTGCAAAGCGATCAGCCATTTCAGTGCATTGTGGACCTTCTGCGAATACTCATAGCCGATGGCGAATGCCTCTTCCTTATTGCTGAACCGTCCACGGTAGGTAAAGCCGCTGTCATCGTTGGCAGAGATCAGCCGGGCATTTGCCGAGGAAAGCACGATTTTTGAGGGGTGCTTGTAGGTAATGATCGCATCCTCACCGGTGGCATAGCACAGCCGTTTCGGCATATCCTGCATCTGTTCCCGGCGCAGCCGGATAAAGGCATCCTGCAATTCTGTGTCGTTCCAGGTCTCACTGTTGCGCAGCATATCCGTATAATGGATGCGAAACCGCACAAAGGCTTTCCCCTGGTCCACGCCGTTGATGCTGTCCTTTCCCAGTTCTCCGGAGGACTCATCCCATTTCAGCACACTTTTCCCATCGCTGCCCACAGCGTGGATCAGATCCTGCATGACGCTGCCTTTCTGCAAGTACAGCAAAAGGGCGTGAACTGCCGGGTGGGTGCAGTCGCTCTCATCCCAGTCTTTCAGCTGTTCCATATACGCCTTGTGGCACTCTTCCGCACGCTTTGCATCCACATATTTGGCATAATCCGCAGCCAGATAGATTAGCTTTTCCGTAAAGGGCATGGGCGCAATGCCGCTGCTTCTCGCACCGGAATCCTCCGTAACCGGGAGAACCGTCAGCTCTTCCTCTTTTGTCAGCCGTCTGGCAGAAGAAAACTCGCCGTCCTCACGAATGGAGATCTCGATCTGCACCTTGGTGGACGAATGGTAGATCGGCACCATGGAAACCGGAAATTCCGTCTGGTCGTGAAAGTTCTCATACACCTGGTACAGTTCATTCGTCCAGCTCATCTGTTTCACCTCCCGTGAATTCTTCCAGTCCGCTAAAGTTGCCCTGTTCCTTTCCAAACTTCTTCACAGACATTTTCTTGATATGCCGCTTGATGGTACATTCTGCCGGAGGCAGGAACTGGATCACCCCGTCCTGGATCACCGGTTTCCAAAAGCGAACCGTCATTTTTCCCTTGTCCTCCGGCAGCTCTGCCTCGTCTGCATACGTAATGCCGTGGTACATCAGACTGTACGGCATTTCGCCGCTGTTGTCATAGTATCCTTCTCCCTCGCCGAACACGCAGGGTTTCACATAGCCCTGGCATTCTCTTGTGCCGAGAAAAATATCCCGTCTGCCGCCACGGGCAACCATGCGCTTTGCAATGTTGTGATGCTTGTTCTCATTGCGGTCGCACGCCAGTTCCGGATGGTTTTCGTTCCACTCAAAGTGCGCACGCACCTGGTAACAGACATTGCGCAGATATGTGTAATACGCCAGGTCGTTTTCACCGTTCATCTTTAAGGGACGCATTCCTTTCCGCTCCGTTCGGATGGGATTCATAATGCGAACCGCATCCACCTTCCACAAAATGGTCGGCTTAAAGTAAATGCTGTGTACGATCCCTTTGATTGCCTCATAGGTCGGGATATCATAGGTACACTTCTCGCCGGACGGTCTCGTCAGCACATCGGAAAACAGTGCGTAGTCTCCGCACACTTCAAACTCAATGGTATTTCTATGAATCGTCTGACTCATACTGCAGCCTCCTTTCCGCAATTTGTTCCGGAAAAGCACACCAGGGTATTTTTCCGGAATTACAATTCAATTATATCACATCTTTACATAATCGTCAACAATTTTAGATGGATTTATAGTCGATTCGACAATATTCGACAAAAATTCCAATATTTTCTGTACATCATAAATCCAAAAACGGACGTTCCTGTCCCTCTGTCAGCAGTCCCAGCGCTGTCTTGTCATAGAAGTTCTCTTCCAGTGCCAGCGCTCCGCAATGCAGCGTACAGAGTGCGCCTGCCTCTGCCAGTTTCCGTTTGTCCCCGGCGTAAACTGAAACCGTATACTTTTGCACCGACCGCAGCAGTTTCTGCATCTGTCCGAATTCCAGGTCGCCGTTCAGATCCCGGATCATCTGCCCGGCATCTTCATCATACGGCACAATCACGCTTTCTCCGGCATCCTCAATTACATGAAACGCTTTTCCAGCTGTGGCAAACGCCTGTAGGGAAAACTTGTCATATTTGGAGCGGTTTCCTTTTCCCAGTTCTGCCCGTTTGCTGTCGGTGGAAAGCAGTTTCAGCAGATCCTGGTCGTTTTCGGACTGCGGAAAGGACAGTTCCTTTTGATTCTCCTGGTAGAGTTTCTGGAAATACTGGGACAGGGTCTCCACGGACAGCAGATCAGTCTCCTTCTCTTTCTGCTGCATACAGAGAGAATCCCAGACAGCGCTGGTCACATTCTGCGCAGAGACGATTTCCTTCAGCCGGTCAATGTTTTCCTCTGTCAGTTTCATCAGATACACCGGACAGATCTTTCTCATTTCCCCGTGCCGGTTGCACCGTCCTGCCGCCTGCGCCGCATTGGATAATCCAGCCTTAGAACGCACCACGCAGCCAAAGGAAATGTCCACCCCTGCCTCAATCAGCTGGGTAGTCACACAGATGACGCTTTCCCCGTCCTGCAAATACTTCCGCATTTCCCGGATGGCGTTCTCCCGGTGTGCCGGACACATATTGGTGCTGAGGTGAATCAGATGGACATTCTCTTCTCCGTCCTCCACCCGTTCTTTGAGACGGCGGTACAGGTCAGCTGCGGTTTTCCGGGTATTGACAACCATGAGAACACTGCGATGCACCTTGAACTGTTCGCAGCAGAAATTCGCCGCCTGTGCATTGTCATAGCTGTCCGTGAGATATTCCAGTTTCGTCCGCTGAAATACAGAAAAGTCCTCATGATAGTCTCCGGTCATGCTCTCCTGTGCATCCAGCAAAATGGGATATTTCTGCTTTTCCAGCAGTGGTTGTGTCGCCGAACAAAGCACCACTGCACAGCCGCAGATACGGGACAGAAAGTTCATCGCCAGGTTGAACAGATAGGTACATTTCAGCGGAACGGACTGCACCTCGTCGATGAGCAGCACCGCACGGCAAAGCCGGTGCATCCGGCGCACCGAAGTGTTCTTGCCGTCAAACAGTGCCTGCAAAAACTGCACCTGCGTCGTGGCAAGAACCGGCACATCCCATTTTTCCGTGCGCAGCTCATACTTGCGCAGTTCCTCTTCCCCTTCCTCGCTGTCATCAAAGACCACGTTGGAGTGATGCTCCAGAAAATTCTCCGCCCCGGAAATTTCCCGGAAATCCTGGCTGTTCTGTTCGAGAATGGACATAAACGGCGCTGTGTACACGATTTTCTCGATGCCGTTTTCCGGACGCATTGCATAGCGAATGGCAAATCGCAGAGATGACAGGGTTTTTCCGCCGCCGGTGGGAACGATCAGACGGCAGATTCCCACCGGATGCGCCGCAAATTCTGCACAGCGCCGGGAAATATCCTGCCGCTGTCGGGAAATCGCATCCGTCCTGCCGGAAAATCCGTCCAGCTTTCGCTGCATCGCCAGCTCCATCCGTTCCCAGACCTGCGCCGCATCATAATGCTTTTCCGTCTGACAATCATTCATGAAGTCAGCGGTGTCCACACAGTCGGCATCCATCAGAATCGACTGCAAAAGGCGTTCCAACATCCCCAGATAAAACGTGAATTCTGTCCTGCGGTTCTGCTTTTCCGCTTTGTTTCCTGCATCAAACGCCTTGCGGTTTTCACTGCGCAGTTCCTTGATCCTGCGGTACACTGCCGCAAACTCTTCACTGGCATCCTCCAGCAGTGCTTTCAGTGATGCTTCCGAATATCCCATTTCCGCAAGCATCGCATCCAGATTCGGCTCGATCTCCTCATAGCGTTCCACCTTGGCGTTGCGGATTCGGAAGTAGTCGTCTCCGCTCTCCGTCAGCCAGTCGTGGAGTCCGTGGTGTGACAGAATCGTCCGAGCGATCAGACGGGAGGTGCGGTACGGCATCTCCTGATCCGGAAAGTGCCGGTCTGAAAAGGCGCAGAGATACTTTGCCCCGGCATAGCAGTGGTCGATCTCACCACGATGAAAGCGGCTGTCTCCGTGGATGTACGCATAGAAATCCCGGTTCAGCTTTCCGGCATCGTGAAAGATTCCCTGTAGTCTTGCCAGCTTTCCCAGCCCCACGGATTCCCCGTATGATTCCGCCAGCGCCGCCACATTTCGGCAGTGTTCGGTGACGGACTGTTCCATGCCATCCGATTCCCGGATATGTGCAGTAAAATCCATTTCAGATTCCCTCCTCTGGTATCTGTTTTTTCGATTTCTTCGATTTCATAGTTTTATTATACCACGGCAGTTTTTCAAATACAATAAAACTGCTTGTCGAATTTTCGACAATTGAACGATTGCTTCGCAATGGTGAAACGATTTCACATTCTCCGGCAAACGCACCATATTTATGAAACGTTCCCTTACTTTTTTAAGGAAAAACGCTATTGACAGATGTTGTAAAATACCCTATAATGAACTTAGAGTTTGGTTCGTATTTTTTATGTGCGGATTTTCGAGCATGATTTTGTCGGTGACAAGGAAAAAATCCGCAGGCATACTATCGTATGGCAAGGATTTTTGACGCAGTCAGCGGCAAAATCTGCCGAAAAGACGTTCCAAAAAAGATACGAAACAGACTCTTAAGCAAACAAATATGATTCTGCACAGGTTCTGATGCAGGTCGGCGATAGAAAGGAACGCTTATGAAACAACAAGTTTACAACCCGTATCTTCCCCTGTATGAATGTATTCCGGACGGTGAGCCGCACGTATTCGGCGACCGTGTATACATCTATGGCTCACACGACAAAGAAGGCGGCGAGACCTTCTGTATGCTGGACTACACCACATATTCTGCACCGGTGACCGACCTTTCCGACTGGCGCTGTGAGGGTACGATCTATCGTGCCGACCAGGATCCGGCATACCCCACAGACCGCAAATTCATGTATGCCCCGGATGTGGTACAGGGCAACGACGGCAGATTCTACCTTTATTATTGTATGTCCGGCAGAGCCGGCTTCGGCGGCTACAACGGTCCGATCAGCGTGGCTGTCAGTGACTCTCCGGCTGGTCCGTTCCGCTATCTGGGTTTCGTCCGCTATCCGGACGGCAGCCCTATGCTGAAGTATGTCTGCTTTGACCCGGGCGTTATCAACGACAACGGCACCATCCGCATCTACTACGGCACATGGTCGGACGAACAGCTGGACAAGGATTTCCGGAACAAGGAAGATCTGATCCAGACCGTTATGCAGCGCTATCACAAGAGCCGCAACGAAGTTCTGGACACCGAGGGCAGTGTGATGGGACCCTGCACAGTTACCGTAGGCGACGACATGATGACTGTCACCAGCGAGCCGAGACACATTATCCCGGCAGATGTCACCGGCACCAGCTTTGCGGCGCATCCGTTCTTTGAGGCAAGCTCTATCCGCAAGATAGGCGAAAAGTATTACTTCATCTATTCCTCCTGGCAGAACCACGAGCTGTGCTATGCCACCAGCGACTATCCCGACCGTGACTTTGTCTTTGGCGGCACGATCGTTTCCAACGGCGATGTGGGATACCAGGGCAGAGCGGAAAAAGACCGCCTGAACATGACCGGAACGACCCACGGCAGCATCGAAAACATCAATGGTCAGTGGTACGTTTTCTATCACCGTCTGACTCACAAATCCGACTACAGCCGCCAGGCGTGTGCAGAACCCATCACCATTCTGCCGGACGGCAGCATCCCCCAGGTAGAGATAACCTCCTGCGGTCTCAACGGCAAGCCGCTGGAGGGAAAGGGAACTTATCCGGCAGTGATCGCCTGCAACATCACCAACGGTCATATGCCCCACGGTTCCAACAAGATCTACACCGATAGTTTCCCAAACGTGACAAACTGCGGCGAGGATCGCTTTGTGGGCGAGATCCAAGACGGCACCATGCTGGGCTACAAGTATTTCCAGTTTTCCGGCGCAAAGGAGATCGGCATTCAGTACCGTGGCACGTGCAGCGGTAAGTTCGTGGTATCGGATGACATCGGCTGCAAAAATATCGTAGCTGAAATTCCGGTAACGCCGGCGGAGACATGGAGCGAGGTCAGAACCGCCCTGCAAATCGCTGACGGCAAGCATCCGCTGTATCTGTTCTTCCAGGGCAGCGGCGAAGCGGCTGTCAAGGAACTGTATCTTGCATAACAGGAGGGAACACTGATGATCGAACAAAGCATTCAGGAACTGATCCAGTACGGCATTGCAAAAGAGCTGGTGACGGAAGAGGACAGCATTTTCCTGCGCAATCAGCTGATGGATCTGCTCCGGCTCTCTTCCTGGGAAACACCGGCGCTGCCGGAGGTCCTGCCCTCGATCGACGAGATTCTGGACAAACTGGTCTCCTATGCCACAGAAAACGGCATCATTGCGGATTCCAACGCAGCACGGGATCTGTTCGACACCCGCATCATGGGACTGCTGACCGATATGCCGCACACCGTAAACCGTGCATTTTTCACCGCATACCACAAGAGTCCGGAGGAGGCGACCGACTGGTACTATCAGTACAGCAAGGACACCAACTATGTCCGTGCCGGACGGATTGCCAAGGATATGCGCTGGACGTATGACTGCGATTACGGCACGCTGGATATCACCATCAACCGTTCCAAGCCGGAAAAAGATCCCAGAGACATTGCCGCCGCCAAGAACCAGCCCCAGACCAAGTATCCGGCGTGTCAGCTCTGCATCGAAAACACCGGCTTTGCCGGAACGCTGACGCACCCGGCACGGCAGAATCTCCGTCCCATTCCGATTCAGGTACACGGCGAACCCTGGGCATTTCAGTATTCCCCTTACGGCTACTACAACGAACACTGCATCGTGTTCAACCAAAAGCACATCCCCATGGTGATCGACGCCGCCGTTTTTGAAAAGCTGTTCGATATCCTGGATATGTTCCCCCATTATTTCATTGGCTCCAACGCTGACCTGCCCATTGTAGGCGGTTCGATTCTGAGCCACGAACATTTCCAGGGCGGTCATTACACCTTCGCCATGGCAAAAGCGCCCATTGAGACACCGTTCCTGCTGCCGAACCAGCCGGAAGTCCAGGCAGGCATTGTAAAGTGGCCCATGTCTGTGATTCGCCTGCAAAGTGAAAATCGCTCTGCACTTGCTGCCGCCTGCGACCATGTGCTGACACTGTGGCGAAATTACACCGATGCTGAGGCGGATATCTTTGCAGAGACTGACGGCACACCGCACAACACCATTACCCCCATCGCCCGGATGCGTGGCAGGCTGTATGAATGCGACCTGGTACTTCGCAACAACCGCACCACACCGGAACGTCCCCTGGGACTGTTCCACCCCAACGCATCCCTGCACCACATCAAAAAGGAAAACATCGGTCTGATCGAAGTTATGGGTCTGGCAGTTCTGCCGGCTCGCCTTGCGAACGAACTGCCGCTGTTGGAAAAGGCGTTGTACAGCGACACCGACCTTACTCAGACGCCGTCTCTCGCCAGCCACGCAGACTGGCTGGAAGAGGTCAAGTCTCGCCATCCGGAGGCAGACGCTGAAACTGCACCGGACATCATCCGCCGAGAGATCGGCGCAGTATTCGAACAGGTTCTGCTGGATGCCGGCGTATTCAAGCGAACAGAAACCGGAAAGGCACAGTTTATGCGCTTTGTCGATCTGGTTCATCAATCTTAAAGTGTAAAATAAAAGACAAAACGTCTCCGTATCGTTCCAAAACAGATACGGAGACGTTTTTTGTTTTGCAGTGCTGCCTTTATTCCTCTGTAAAGTCCCGGTCAAATGTAATGCTGACAGAACAGGTCTGATCCATCCGGTGCAGCTCTCCGGAAATCATCTCCAACAGTTCCTCATCTGTATAATCACACTCGAACGGCACCAGCAGATCAAAAATCAGCCGGTTGGAGTTCTCCCCCGACACCAGCCGGAAATCGTGCAGACTCAGTTTCTGATGCAGTCCTTCCACGACCTGCTGCGTCATACCCCGATAGTGGTTGACCGTTTCGTTATCCAGTTCAATGGGATCCATATGTATGGTCATCATGATTTTCAGTTTCTCTTCGATCTCACGCTCAATGGTATCCACCACCTCGTGTACCTCCACAAAATTGGAGTCGCTGCGCACCTCTACATGGCAGCTGCCGATGGTGCGTCCAGGGCCGTAATTGTGCAGGATCAGATCATGGATACCCTCGATCTTATCATGTGACAGCACCAGCGTTTTCAGCTGCTGCACCGTCTCGGCATCTGCCGGTCGCCCCAGCAGATCTCCCACCGTATCACGTATGATATCGAATGCCGTTTTCAAAATAAACAGCGAGACCGCCGTACCCATGATACCGTCCACCGGAAGCGTTGTCACCAGAGAGAGCAGCAGTGCCAGAATGGTTGCCGCCGTGGCTGCCACGTCGCTGCGGCTGTCCTTCGCCGTGGCGATCATCACCGAAGAGCGTATCTTTTTCCCCAGCCGGGTGTTGAACCATGCCATCCACAACTTCACCCCAATGGAAAGCACCAATGCGCCCAGGGTCAGCCAGCGAAACTGCACCGCATCCGGATGGATGATCTTTTCCACGGAATTCCGCAGCAGTTCAAAGCCCATCAGGGCGATCATGACGGCGATCACCAGCGAGGTCAGATATTCCATGCGCCCATGTCCGAACGGATGTCCCTTGTCCGCCGGCTTTGCCGCCAGCTTATACCCAAACATGGTAATCAGACAACTGGCACAGTCCGACAGGTTGTTGAACGCATCCGATACAATGGCGATGGAGTGGGAAAGCGAACCCATCACATATTTCAGCAGGAACAACACCACATTGCAGCAGATCCCCACCACGCTGCTGAATGTCCCATAAGCTTTCCGCACCGCCGGGTCCTCGACACTTTCATAATTCGGCACAAACCGCCGCAAAAAACGTTCCAACACGACCGCTCCCCCATTTCCACGGAATCAGATTTCTTTCTGCAAACATTCTGCCTATTATAGCACATTCGAATGCAAATGTCAAATCGGCTAACCGCCCTGCATAACTGTCATCTTTTTTCGATTTTTCTGCGTTGACACATCGTTTTTGCGCTGGAATATTTTGCGAATTTTGTCGAATCCTGTCGAATCGAGCCTTCTGCAATGGAAAAAACATGAATTTCTATTGCAATTTTCAATACGTCATGGTATAATAATGGTAAACTTCATGTAGTTCAAACATTTCTTGTAGAAAATAATTTTATGAAATATCTATCAATTTAGTAGGGATATTTTCCAACTCATATGAAGTTCCAGCGGCAACCCAGCTTTGCCGAAACGGGTTTGTTTCAGAGCCGGATGTCCTTCCGGCAGAGAGCAGACGCCAAAAAAGAAACGGAGGTTCAACGTCACATGATTCCCCTAAAGACGGCGATTGCAGATGATGACCGGTATATTTGCCAGCAGATCCAGGAATGCCTGATGCAGTACAGCACCCAAAAGGACATCGACATAGATGACCCGGACATTTATACGGACTGCGCCACGCTTTACAATACCGACTTCACCCAAAAACGCTATGACCTTGTTTTTATGGATATCGACTTTTCCGGCGGAACAGAACCGGTAAAGCATTTCAGCTTATTTGACACAACACGGGAGCGATGCGATAACGGCATCGCACTGGGCGCACATCTGCGCAATCGGCTGGGACATAATTATTTTGACATTATCTACGTGACCTCTTTTGAAAATTATGCCATCCACACCATTCCGAACCGACCGGCAGCATTGGTGCAAAAGCCGGTGACTTATGAGAAGATCTCAAACGCACTGGACGATGCACTATATTATCGGGACATCTCATGGCGTGTATTCGAATTTACCTGCAACAACTCGCCGGTACACGTCCAGGTCTCAAAGATCCGGTATCTGAACAGCTGCGGCAGAAAGATCTATCTGCAAACCAATGAGACCACCATCAGCTTTTACGGAAAGCTCAGCGAGGTACAAAAAAAGCCATGTTTTGCGCACTTTGTCCCTATTCACAAATCCTACGTCGTCAACCCGGACTATATCGACCACATTTCCGCAAACACGGTATACTTGCAGGGAAAGGCAGGCGAACAGCTCCCCATCAGCCGGACTTATCAGCCGCTGGTTGAAAAGTGGCTGATGCAGCACTAAGCCTATGGCACATTACATCACCATTATTGCGAACATATTTCATATCTATGCTGTCTATCAGTTTTCACAGCTGCTCTTTCAGAAAAAGCCCAACCGAAAGCTGCTGGAGTTTATCCTGTATTTTCTCTATTTCCAGATCAACAGCTTTTGCTTTGTCTATTTCCACAGCATCATATGGAATGTTCTGAGCAATCTGATTCCGTTTTTCTGCATCACCTTGTTTTATCCCACTACCTGGTCACACCGCATCCTCAGCGTTTTTTCCATCTATATCGTCAGCATGGCGATCGACATTCTCTGCGCCACAGTCTCCATCTGGTTTGACTATACCCTGTTCTTTACCAGCGGATTTGCGGCAGCGCTTCTGCTGCTGATCGTGGCACGCATTGCCGCACATTTCAAGCTGTACCGGAAAGAAGTTGTCCCCAGGCTGGGTATATTTTACGTTATCAACATTCTCTTTATTCCCCTGGGCAGTATCTTTCTGGCGCACTACATTGCCCGGACGCTCTCCTGGCGCTCGCTCATCGCAGCCATCATCCTGCTGCTTTTGAATATCAGCGTTTTCTCTCTGTACGACCATCTGATCGGTCTGATGAAAAAACAGCACACCGTTCATCTGATCGAACAGCAGAACAAAACATACCAGGAACAGATCAAAGCGGTACAGCAGTCTCAGATGCGGCTGCGGTTTCTGCGGCACGACATCAAGAACCACCTGTTTCAGATGCAGCACTATCTGGACACCAACGACATCGACGGACTGCGCAGCTACATCAGCGACACGGAATATCACTTAGACCTGGCACGCAGTACCACGTACACACAGCACGAGCAGATCAACAGCATTCTGAACTACAAACTCATGCCGCTGCAGCTGGATGATACCAACCTGGACATTGACATTCGTCTCCCGGAAGAACTGCCCTATGCGCCGTTTGATTTGACTGTGCTGCTGGGAAATCTGCTGGACAACGCCGCAGAGGCGACTGAAAAGGTCTTTCCGAAGGAACAGCGGCATATCATTCTGAAAATGCGGGTAAAGTTCGGCGCATTGCAGCTGAACATACGCAACCGCTATGACAACATCCTGCCGGATGAAAGCGGTACCAGAAAGCCCGACAAAAAGCGGCACGGTCTGGGCATGAAAAGTGTCCAGGACATTGTAGACCGCTATCATGGAAAAATCTGGACTGTGCCGGAAAAGGACTGGTACGAGGTCAACGTGATCCTGTACCAGCCGGAACACAGCATTTCCTCAGAATCATAAAAACGACAAAAACGGTTTCCCTTTTCCAAAGAGAAACCGTTTTTTTACTGCACAATGCGCAGCTTTTCGTCAAAGGCATCGTTCCGCAGCAGCATCTGGTATTTTTTCGGTGTCAGCCCGGTATATGTCTTGAAATCGTGTACAAAATGGGACTGGTCAAAATACCCCAGGTCGGCGGCGATCTCGGTCAGAGAGCGCCCCGTGTGCTGGTTCTGGTTCAGCGCAGACACTGCCGTTTGAAACCGGACGATCTTCGCCAGCTGTTTGGGGCTGAGTCCGGTCTCATTCCGAAAACACTTGTCAATGTATCTGGGCGTATAACCGGTATCCTCCGCCAGCTGTTCCACGGAAATCCCGCCGCCGGAGCGGATCATCAAATTGGAAGAGTGGAGCACCAGCAGATTTTGATGTTCCTGGGGACAGACTCGGCGATAGATGTTCATGTAGGAACGCATAAACACACGGATCTGTTGCCGGAAATCTGATGCGCCCCAAATACCCTCCAGCATCCGCCTGTCCTGGATCAGATCATCCAGCGGAATGCGGTGGTTGACCAGATGCGCCATAATATCCGCACTGCCCAGAACCGGATTATACCCCGGCAGGAAACGCACGCCGAAATAGGTGGTGTTGCACTCGGAAAGCACCACCTGTGGCGAAAGAACTGTGCCGCAGATTTCCGCATAAGGATGGTTCGGGTCACAGCAGAACACCATGTCCACGCATCCATCCGGAATCGCATATCGGGGTTCTGTACCGGTAAAGCAGTGGTAAAAGTGAACAATGCCAAACCGGTTCAAAATAAGCTTTTCATAAGAACGGGAAGAGGTCACGAAAAACGGCTGTTTCGGTGTCATGTAGATCTGTTTTTCCATGCAGTACTTCCCTCCTTCCGGTGATTTCTCTCATATTATAGTACAGATGCCGGCATTTTTCAAGTGCAGCTGATGAAAAAAAGGCAGTCTTACAGAAAAACCTTTTTTCCGTAAGACTGCCTTTTCGACAGAATATTCACAGGGAGTGTGTGCTTTTTTATGGAAAGTTGTCCTAAGGCAACAGGCGCTTATTCCGGACGAGTACCGGTGTTGACATCCGCCGGCATACTCTCGATCTCCGAAACTGCATCCAGGTGCAGTTTCTTCGCCACCTCCGGATTATGATTGATCTGGTACAGGTCGGATTCCATCGCCATGACTTCCTTGATCTGATACGCCTTGAACATGGGGCGTTTCATGACACACTTGATCCAAATCACAGCATAGACCGACAGGATCGCTACCGTTATCACAAAGATCAGATAGATCCGTTTCTTGACCTCCCAGCTGGAGTCAATATTGTAGATCATAAAGGCGTTGCCCAGAATGCCGATCATGGGGATCACCGGACCAAAGGGCAGCTTAAAGGTACGGGGTGCCTTCGGCAGACGTTTCCGCAGGATCAGCACATCGCAGTGCAGGATGATATACGAGAAGATCCAGAAGGTACATCCGGTCAGGATCAGGAACGTCAGCTGGTCGCTGGTGGAAAGTCCGGTAACGTTAATCAGAATCATAGCTGCCGCTACCAACAGCAGTCCCACATAGGGTGTGCCACGCTGATTCTTCCGCATGAACACAGAGGGCAGCAGTTTCAGCTTTGCCATACCGGAACAGATCTGCGCAATGGAGAACATAGCAGTGTTCAGGGTGCTGACAACTGCCAGCAGAGAAATGACTGTCATCCAGATGGTGCCGACCTTGCCGTACAGCAGAGTGCCGTACAGGATGTGAGGTACGGTGCTGACGCTCAGCTCCTCCCACGGTGTATAGTGGCTGAAACCAATTACCACAAAGACCTGCATGACCAGAATTGCAAGCAGACTGATGACCATGCCCAGCGGCACTTTTTTCCGGGGATTCTTGACCTGGGTGGAAATGGGAACAATGAACTCTACGCCGATGAACAGGAAGAACGCCAGTCCCAGCAAAGAGAACACATCGCCGGGTTTGGAGGAAAGCACCTCCGGCTGTTCCACCACTTGTCCTGTGCCGAGCTTGAGCGCACCCATGATGCCCAGAAACAGCAGCGAACCGATCAGTCCGTATGCCACAATATTCTGCACCTTTGCGAACATATCCACACCGAACAGGTTCAGCCCCAGCAGAATTAAAATCAGCACAATGGAATACACCGACCCCGGAATGGGAACGTCAATAAAGACGCTGTTCAGCGTATTGCCAAACATTGCTGCCTCAGAACTGCCCATGATGGTCTGACAGGTCAGATAGCCGCCGACGGTAATGACAATGGAAACAAACGGTCCAAAGCACGCCAGCGTATACTGCGCCATACCGCCGGTCAGATTCGGCATCAGTGCGTTCAGCTCACAGATGGAAAACGCCGTCAGAATGTTGAATGCACAGGCAATCGCCATGGTGATGATAAACGGCAGTCCGATGGCAGATGCGCCCTGCCCGATGGAGAGCAGACAGCTGGTGGCAATAATCAACCCTACGCCAGTTGCCACAATACTGGGTAAGCCTAGTTTTTTCTCCTGCATAATCTCTCAACTCTTTTCTGGGACAAATCCTTATTTTTCACCGTACAGCAGTGCGTCAATGCCCTCTTCGCCGGTGCGGACACGGATGACATTGGTCACATCCGAGACGAAGATCTTGCCGTCACCGATATGCCCGGTGTACAGTTCTTTCTTGACGAATTCCAGCAGCCCGTCCAGTTCTTCTGTGGGCAGAACGATCATGACGACCTCTTTGGGCAGCAGACTGATCTCCTTGTTCTTCTCCTCCACCTCAAATTCCTGGGTACCGTGCTGTACGCCGCATCCCAGCACCTGGTATACCGTCATACCGGTGATATGGAACTTTCCCAGCGCCTTTTTCAGCGGTTCGATTTTGGAAATGCCGGTGATGATCTCAACTCTGGATAATTTCATAACGAATTCCTCCAACAACTTCAAAAAATTTTCCCAAAAAAGAAAAGATGCCGAATTTCCAGGAAATTCGACATCTTTGTCTTTCTACACTCTTATTATAACAGATGCTCTCTCTGAAAAATTGTAAAAAACAGAACCTCTTACTGAAAACGGTCATACCGCAGTGCGGACAGATCCACTGCTGTTTCCTGCTCCATTGCCAGCTGCGCCAGAACTAGGCCGACAGCCGGCGAGATGCCGAAACCGTGTCCCGTAAAGCCGCACGCCAGAATCAGCCCCGGCACTTCGTCCACGGTGCTGATAACCGGCACATGGTCTGCGCAGGCATCCATCCAGCCTGCCCAGCTGCGGACGACCTTGATGTTTGCCAGATCCGGGAAATAGTGCATGATGCCACGGCAGGCAGCCGATGCTGCGATGCTGGAGGACAGGGGCTTGCCCGGTTTTGCATACGGTTCCAGACCGGAGTTCAGACCAAAGACGAACGAGCCATGTTCTGTCTGGTGACCGTAGAAATCAGCTGCGGCAGTACCCAGCATCTGCCAGAACATCGGAGCGACTGCCTCGGTGACCAGCGTTTCCAGCAGCACCGGCTGCATGGGAACATCAATGCCCACAGTCGATGCAATGAAACGGCTCTCATAGCCTGCCGCCAGGATGATCTTGTCACCCTCATACACATTGCCGGATTCGGTCACCACCTGTCGTGCAGCGCCCTTGATCTTCCGCAGCTCCACCACCTTTTCGCCGGAGATGAAGTGCGCACCCAGGCGGCGTGCCATCTTATAGTAGCCCATGGTTGCCATCAGCGGATTGGCATGACCGTCCGTGGGACACCAGCTTGCACAGGTCACAGCGTCGGACAGATACGGGTTGATGCGTCTCGCCTCATCGCCGGAGATCATGCGCACATCCACGCCGCAGGCTGCGGCACGGTCTGCCAGACCTTCCAGGATCTTCTGATGCTGCGGCGTACTGCCCAGACGAAGGTTGCCTTCCTGGTAGTACTCCACGTTGGTGTCCAGCATATCGGACAGCTGCGGCCAGATGTGCTGGATGGAGTACATCACCAGCGGCAGTTCTCTGGGGTCACGGCCGGACTGGCGAACGCCGCCGCCGTTTCTGGTAGAGCCGCCGTTTCCGATATTTTCGCTGCCCTCCAGCACCAGGACGGAGACACCATTTTTTGCAAGGTTATATGCCGCAGCGCATCCGATGATGCCGCCGCCAACGATAATGACTTCTGCATTCATTTTGTCTCCTCCTTATCTCTTGCCAGCACTTTCATTTCGATGGGACGCATGGGCGCTCTGCCGGTAGCAGGTCCGAGTTCGTTTGGACGCACACACAGTTCCCGTGCGACGATGCCTTTTACCAGTTTTGTACAGGTCTGCCCCTGGCAGAGTCCCATACCCGTCCGCAGATAGCGGCGTATCTCGGTGAGGGTAAACATACCGTCATGCACAGCACGCCGGATCTCCCCTTTCGTGATCTCCTCACAGCGGCAGACGATCATATCGTCATCCGGCTGAGGAACAAACGGTTTCAGTTCACGGTTTCTGTCGTTCATGCTGTCTCCTCCTCCCGAAAAAATCTTGCTTTCATGGCATATTCTTTCGGCACTTTCATGGTAAGCAGATTGGTATGGTCGAACGCCTTTGCGCTCCGCACATTGACTACCTCTGCGTCACAGACCTTATCGCCCTTTCGGTTCAATGCCACGCCCTTGTCACCTTTTTTCGGCAGGGGCAGGAACTCATATGGCAATGTCACTTCTGCGGTGCCGTCTCCGCAGTCCTCGTTGACCAGGAAAATTGCCTGACCGGAACAGGATGCCACGCACATTCCGCAGCCAGTGCATTTTTTCTCCGGGTCGATTGCCGGCAGCGCTGTGATGTTGCTGCCAATGCGGATGCAGTGCTTGGGGCAGGCATCCTGACATGGATTGCACGGAATGTTCTGGGTGCATTCAATGACCGGATGCACGCCGCTGCTGTGGGTCACACCGGGGAAACGCTCGATCTCTTCCTCTGCCACAAAGCCATGTTTCAACAGGTTTTGCGAGATTTCCACACCCTCTTCGGTCTCGGTGATCTGCTTGCCACGCATTCCCGGTGCAAACATTCCCTGCCGCAGACCAGCCAGCGCAGCCTCCTGCTTGGCAGCCTCTTCTTTGCAGGTCTCCTCTGAGATGAATCCCAGTCTTGCCGCTGCGGCAATGCCGGCGATCCTTCCCTCGATCATGGCGCTGGATGCCTCCTCAATGCCGGAAACATCGCCGGCGGCATAGATGCCGGGAACAGAGGTCTCACCGTATTCATCCACTGTGGGAACAAATCCTGCCTTTGCCGGATTGTCCTCCATGGCACATCCTGCCATATCGCAAAGCTTGGACATGGGAGACAGTCCTACCGCCAGGCAGATGGTATCCACATCAAAGTGCTTTTCCGTCCCCGGAATGATCTGCCAGTTCTTGTCCACTTCTCCGATGGTCACGCCTGTTACGCAATCCTCGCCGTCAGCGGAAATGATGGTGTGCGACAGATAGAACGGCACGCCGCATCTTGCGACCTTTGCGGCATGGACGCCGTAGCCGCCGACACGGGGCGCTGCATCTGCCACGGCAACCACTTCGCAGCCTGCCTGCATCAGCTGAAAGCTGACCACCAGACCTACGTTGCCGGAACCCAGCATCAGCACACGCTTGCCCGGCAGTGTGCCGTGGAGGTTCATCATGGTCTGCGCTGCGCCTGCGCCGATGACGCCCGGCAGTGTCCAGCCCGGGAATGTGACCATGTTTTCGCTTGCGCCGGTGGCGATCAGAATGGTATCCCCCTTGACGTGGATCACATGATCCTCCACCTTTACAGTAACTTCCTTTTCCGGGAAAATGCCGATCACGATGGCATTCAGAACAACTTCAACACCAAGAGACGCTGCCTCTGCCAGAAGTTCTTCGCCGATATGGAATCCACGGATCTTCGCCTTGTGTTCCTTAGAGCCAAAGAACTTGTGGATCTGTTTGAACAGCTGTCCGCCGGGCTTTGCATTTTCATCGTATACCACAACGTGCATACCTTTTTTTGCCGCCTCAATGGCTGCGGACAAACCTGCCGGTCCTGCGCCGACCACGATCATATCATAACGTTTCATCATTTTGCTGCACCTCCCGGCTGTTCTGCTGTCACACCGTACTGTGTCCGGATCTCCATGCCCTCTTCCAGCGGCGTGATGCACGTCCGCACATTCGGCTGTCCGTTGACGACCATAACACAGTCGGTACAGCGCCCGATGGCGCAGAAGATTCCTCTCGGCTTATGTTCTTTTCTGGTATAGCGGTGAACCATTACGCCGGCATTTTTCAGTGCCATGGCAATGGGTTCTCCGGCATAGCCTTCCAGTGTTTTTCCATCAAAAGTAAAGGAAACCAGCTGTCCCTTTTCATATGTTCCCAGAATCGGATGTTCCTGTATTCTCATGTCTGCTCCTCCTGTCTTATTTATACCATCTGCGGGACATCCCAAAGCTTCAGCTTTGTGCCGATGCCCTTTTTCAGTGCATTGCGGTAAACCATCGTACCCCAAGCCACATCTTCTACCGGCATACCGCCGATGGAGTACACGATGATCTCGTCATCCTTCCGGTGCAGCGGAATGTTGCCCATCAGGATATCGCCCAGGTCATCCACCTGCTCCGGTTTCATCCTGCCCTCTGCAATCAGATCCATCACGTGAACTGCCGGAATCGGAACTGTATTGTAGGCGTTGGGCTTCATTTCCTCTTCCCATGCCTCATACAGCTTGATGTTGTCTGTCACGGTTCTTGCACGATGGATGATAAAGTCATCATCAAACCGAAGCGCTGCGGTAGAACTGATGAGTGCGCCGGGCTTGATCCACTCCTCCTTGATATACGGATACTGGCTGGGGTCTCCGGTAGGCGTTGAGGTGCTTGCCGAAACAATATCCGCATCCCGGACTGCCTCTTCCATGGTATCCACAGCATACACATTCACCTGGGGATATTCTTTCTTCACATGGGCAATGAACTTTTCCAGGGATGCCTTTCCTCTGCCCTTGACCTTAATGGTCTCGATGCCGGGACGGACTGCCATGATCGCTGCAAGCGCCGTCTTGCTCATAACACCCGGTCCGATAATGGCAGCCACCTTGGAGTCCGGTTTCGACAGGTGCTTGTATCCCACGCCCGGAACTGCGCCGGTACGGTAAGCGGAAAGGATATTGGCGGACATATATGCCACCGGTGCGCCGGTATCCTTATCGTTCAGCGTCAGCATCAGAATGGAACGGGGCAGACCCTTTTCCTTGTTGGCACAGTTGGAACCGTACCACTTCATGCCTGCCATATCGAACACACCGCCCAGATATGCCGGCATCGCCATAAAGCGTCTGTCCGGTCCGTCTACCGGCATTTCCGGGAAAGGAGAGGACGGCGGAAACATGACCATACATCCGTGGGAATTGCCGTTTGCGCCGCCCATGCGATAGTCACCCACCTTCATCAGCTTGAACATTTCTTCCATCGCATCAATACAGCCTGCCATATCCTTGACACCGGCTGCAACCATATCCTCTTCGTTCAGATACAAAAAATCAACTTCTGGATAGCTCATCTGAAATACCTCCTCCGGAACGCCGGCGCACGCCTGTGTGTACCGGAACGATTCCATGCAAACAAAATAAAAAAGGAGTTCAGATGTCTGATTCATCTGAACTCCTTTGTTCGAGTATTATCTTACCACAACAGGGCAAGAAAAAATTGTAAAAACCGGAACTAACTCTCAACTTCCTGAGTAAAGCCGACGCATTCACAGAAATTTGCACCTTCCGGCTCATCTGTTGCCTCTGTAAACGTCACCGTATACATGGCGTAGATCTTATTGCCGATCTGCTGATACCGTGGTTCTACTGTATAGTCCACAATATCCCAGGTCTGCTTTGCCTCTTCGATATACGCATCCAGCTTTTGCTGGAAATAGTCATAGTCGATAGGCGCAGACAGTGTGTTATAGCTGACACTGAGCTGACGCACTTCTCCTTTGCTGTCCACATCCACAATGGCAGAGAACGGCGCCTCGTTTTCCGGTGTAACAGCATCGTTTGTCACCAGATATTCACTGCCGAAAGAGGAGACTTCCAGTTGGGTATCTTCTGCCAGCAGGCTCCCTGCCACATCGAGACTGCGCTGTTGGCGCTGCGCCATCGTGTATGCTGCCGTCATCGAACCGCTTTCTGCTTTTTCAGCTGTATCAGCATCGCCTTTCTCATACTTGCAAAGCCGTCCGTCAGCATCAAAACAGAACGTCTCGCCGTCCGCCGAAAGATAGCGGTCATAGGTCAGAACAGGGTCATTGTCTGCCGGATCTTCAAAGGCATATCCAATGGCGATATTCTGCGTTTCTGTGCCGTCATAAGTCAGATCAGAAATATCAAAATAAGGATTTGCCGTCAGATTCGTCTGAATGGTTTCCGGGACATCTGCACTGCTCTCCGCAGTTTCTTTCGCTTGTCCGCAGCTGCACAGCAGCAGCGCTCCTGTCAAAAGCAATATGCCGACTTTCTTCATGGCATCTCCTTTCCAGTCAAACGATCAGACCATCAGCATCCGGAACATCTCAATGACCTGTTCCAGAGTTGCCTCTCTGGGATTACCCGGATAGCAGGCATCTGCCAGAGCATCCTTTGCCAGCTGTTCCAGGTCCTCTTCCTTAATGCGTTCGTTTTTCTCCGGAATTCCCACATCCTTGGAGAGCTTGCGGACTGCGGCAATGGCTGCGTCACGATATTCCTCCTGGGACATGGTCTCGGTTCCCTCTACGCCCATTGCCTTGGCGATGGCACGATAGCGTTCGCCGGTATAGTCCCGGTTGAACTCCATGGAAATGGGCAGCAGCATTGCGCAGGCAACGCCGTGCGGTGTGTCATAGTGAGCGCTCAGCGTATGCGCCATAGAGTGGTCGATGCCCAGACCTACGTTGGAGAATCCCATGCCGGCGATGTACTGCGCCAGTGCCATGCCCTCTCTGCCGCTGGGCTTGTTTTCCACTGCATCCCGGAGATTCTCTGAGATCAGACGGATCGCCTCGATATGGAACATATCCGGAATTTCCCAGGCTGCCTTTGTGGTATAGCCCTCGATGGCGTGAGTCAGCGCATCCATACCGGTTGCGGCAGTCAGCCCCTTTGGCATGGAGGACATCATATCCGGGTCAACAATGGCAACTGCCGGGATATCGTTGGTATCCACACAGACGAACTTCCGCTGTTTTTCCACATCGGTAATGACATAGTTGATGGTAACTTCTGCGGCAGTGCCGGCTGTTGTGGGAACTGCAATGGTGGGAACAGCGTGATTCTTCGTCGGCGCAACGCCCTCCAGAGAACGCACATCCGCAAATTCCGGATTGGTAATGATAATGCCGATCGCCTTTGCGGTATCCATAGAAGAGCCGCCGCCGATGGCAACAATGGCATCCGCTCCGCACGCCTGAAAAGCCGCTACACCCTCCTGCACATTCTGGATGGTGGGATTGGGCTTGATCTTCGAGTAAACCGTGTATGCAATGCCGGCGTTGTCCAGAATATCTGTCACCTTTGCCGTCACACCGAATTTCAGCAGATCCGGGTCTGTTGCAACAAACAAGTGCTGATAGCTGTTGGTTTTTACTTCGTTGACGATTTCCTGAATCGCACCTTTTCCATGATAAGAAATGTTGTTCAATACAATACGATTTGCCATAATTCATGCACCTCACGATAAAAGTTTCATTGGTACTGCCATTTCTGGTGTACAAACATATTATACATTATATTTCAAGAAATGTCAATACATAATATGCAACATCGACAATCGTTTTTCCAATCATGCCTGGGGCAATTTCAGATACAACAGCGGATAGGGATTGCCCTCTTCGTCGTGGGAAGTCCTTCGGTAAATGACAAAGCCCAGGTGCTGATAGAACCCCACTGCCTGGGGATTTTGTTCGTTGACGGTCACTTCCCCGACGCCGTAATTCCGGATGGCGTATTCCAGCAGCTGTCTGCCCAGCCCCTGTCCCCTTACTTCCGGCAAAAGAAACAGCATTTCCAGACGATTCCCCGTGATGCCCATAAAGGCAACCGGCTCGCCCGATGCCGTTTCCGCAGTCAGCAGGTGCTGCACGCTGTGAAATGCCGTGGGAACATAGGTCTTGATGTGTTCGATCTCTTCCTCAGAGAGAAATGTATGCGTTGCCCGGACAGACTTTTCCCAGACTGCCAAAAGCGCCGTCATAAGCGGTGCGGTTCTGTCCTGTACTTCACGAATTTTCATAGCGGATTCCTTTCCCAAAAACAAAAGCCACCTCGCCGGGGAGATGACCTTTGCAATACTGTACTTTATTTTTTCGCATTTTTCGCATCCTGCCGGAGCAGTTCCATCCGGAGTGCCAGACAGGTTACTGCCAGGATGCCGATTCCGCCGCCGATGACCCATCCGACAACGATGTTCCGGACACGGTAAACCTCTGCATACGGTACTGTCGCCATAATGATGTAGTCGCCGCTGGACTGATAGTGTACCATATTGGTCTTGCCGTCTGCATCTTTCACGTCAAACTTGCCCTTGTTGCGTTTCATGCTGCTCTTGTCAAAATCGGCTGTCTGTCCGATCAGATCCGTATCGGTGCAGCTGATATACTTCATGGTGTCCGCCTCCAGAATGGCGGTAGTGCCGGAAGAGTACAGCGGCATACTGGACGCAATGTTTGCCAGGTCTGCATCCTGCAAAAGCGAGACCACGGAATCCGCTGAAAATGTGATCTGCACCATGCCGTGTCCGCCGTCCAGCGACGATGCCGCCACGATGGTAGGCGTATCGGAATCCAGCAGGAACAGCGCATCGGTGTATACATCTTCTTCCAGATGTGACCGGAACTCCTCACGGATGGAAGTGCCTGCGCCGGACGGGTCGGTACTTGCCACCACATTGCCGTCTGCATCTGCAACGCTTATCATATCGGCGTTGACTGTGACACGCAGTTCTTCCAGCGTCCGGTCATCGGTGATGAACGAACTGTCCTGCGCCAGCAACATGGCAATGGTTCTGGTTTTGGCGGAGTAATCCTCTTTGAATTCGTCTGTCAGCAGCTGGGTTGCGTTGTGGTTTTTCTCCAGATACGTCTCGATCGAGCCAATGTTGACATCGATCTGTGCGATCACATTATTCTGGCTGACAACGCCCACGGTATAGCCGGCTGCAATTGCCAGAACCGCAATGCAGACTGCCATGCTCAGCATGACCCAGCGATATAATTTCACAAATCGTTTTACCACTTTTGTAAAAACACACCTGCCCTTTTCTGAAAGGCAGCACTGCGCAAAACCTGCGGATGCTGCCGAAAATATACTTTTGTTATTATAGCATATTCCGGCGCAGTTGTCCAGCATTTCCACTGAATTTTCACAAAAAAACAGGACAGGAGTTTTTGCTCCCGTCCTGTGATCTGTTTCAGATTCGTATACGATTCCGCAGTTACCGCAGCTGATGCTGCTTTTCTGCGAAGTATTGTTTGGTATCCATTGCCACAACGCCAGACAATGCAATCAATGCAATGACGTTCGGGAATGCCATCAGACCGTTAAAGACATCGGCAGTATCCCATACCGCCTCAACGGTCAGATACGGTCCAATGAAAACTGCCACGATGTACAGCCAGCGGAATGCCAGTGTCAGCGTATGGCTTGCCTTGCCACGCAGGTAGGTCAGACAGCGCTCAGAATAATAGCTCCAGCCCAGAATGGTGGTAAATGCAAAGAAGATCAGGCAGAGCATCAGAATGCAGGAAGAAACCTGTGCCGGGAACGGCAGACCGTGCTGGAACGCTGCGTCTGTGATCTGTACGCCCTGGAGATCCGGGTTCTGCCATGCGCCGGAAATGACGATGGAAAGACCGGTCATGGTGCAGATCACAATGGTATCAATAAAAGTACCGGTCATGGTTACCAGACCCTGGCGAACCGGTTCCTTGGTACGGGCTGCGGCAGCTGCGATCGGGGCAGAACCCAGACCAGCCTCATTGGAGAAGATACCTCTTGCAACACCCTTCTGCATTGCCACGATCATAGCACCCAGTGCGCCGCCGGCAACCGCATCCATACCGAATGCGCTCTTTACAATTTCCACAACAGCGTGGGGAATGGCAGTCACATTGCAAATCATCATAATCAGACAGCAGAGCACATATGCCACTGCCATAAACGGTACAACTACCTGGGAGATCTGAGAAATACGCTTCAGACCGCCGATGACAACCAGTGCAACACAGACTGTGATAATCAAACCCATGATGACTGTCGTCCAGGTATAGTCTGTGTCAAACAGTGTGAATGCGATATGCTCGCTCTTGGCATCAAAGAAGTTGTTTGCCGCAGAGGTAATGCCGTTGATCTGGGTAATCGTACCGATGCCCAGCAGTCCGGCAAGCACGCCAAACAGGGCGAACAGCTTTGCCAGCCACTTCCAGCGAGAACCCATACCATTTTCAATATAGTAGAACGGACCGCCCAGATAATGTCCCTCTTTGTCAACAGTACGATACTTGATGGCGAGGAAACCCTCGGCATACTTGGTCGCCATACCGAACAGGGCAGCAATTTCCATCCAGAACAGTGCGCCCGGACCGCCGGCAGCGATCGCAGTTGCAACACCGACAATGTTGCCAGTACCGATGGTGGCAGACAATGCGGTACAGAGTGCGCCGAAGCTGGTGACCTCGCCTTCACCCTCTTCTTCATTCTTTACCATGAACTTCAAGGCGAGACCAATGCGGCGCACCTGTAATCCACGGACACGAATGGTAAGCCAGATGCCGCACAGCAGGATCAGCAGGATCAGCGGAATGCCCCACACCCATGCGTCAATTTGTTTGATGACGTTTGTCAACGTTTCCATTTGTGTTCACTTCCTTTATTATTTTTCCGCAGATATGTGTGCAGAACGCCGGATGATAAAGGCGGCGAAATGCACCTTCTTTCTGCATATTCCGACAGTGTCAGAAAAAAACATTTTTATTATACCATACTTCCGTATGGATTGCAAGAAAAATTGTGCAAAATTCCAAAAAAACTTTTTATCGCAATAGCATAGTACAAAAAAGCGTCCGGTACGACAGGACAGAAAAATCCTGTAACGCCGAACGCCATTGTTCGTGGTTGTTATTTTTTCCAAAGCGGAATTATCGGTTATCCACCTTTTCCGGAAACAGGTCATGATGGGTCAGTCTGTCCCATGCCACCTGTTCCCACTTGGTTCCCGGTCTGCCGTAGTTGCAGTACGGGTCAATGGAAATGCCGCCACGGGGCAGGAACTTGCCCCAGACCTCGATATATGCCGGCTCCATCAGCTGAATCAGATCGTTCATGATGATGTTGACACAGTCCTCGTGGAAATCGCCGTGATTCCGGAAACTGAACAGATACAGTTTCAGCGACTTGCTCTCCACCATGATCTCCCGTGGAACATAGGAGATATACAGCGTCGCAAAATCCGGCTGCCCGGTGATGGGGCAGAGACTGGTGAACTCCGGACAATTGAACTTGACGAAATAATCCCGTCCCGGATGCTTATTCGGGAATGTCTCCAGCACCTCCGGGGCATAATCGCTGGAATACTTGGTGTTCTGATTGCCCAGCAGTGTGATATCGCCGGTTTCTTCTTTACTTCTTCCTGCCATTTCATTCACCTCCCAGTGCCGGATCCTGGATACCGTTTGCTGCGAAAGCCGCCGCACGGTCACGGCAGGTGCCGCAGACGCCGCAGGGCTTGTCTCCGCCTTCGTAGCAGCTCCAGGTCAGTTCATACGGTACGCCCAGTTCCAGACCCTTTTTCACAACGTCTGCCTTTGTCCAGGTGACAAAAGGCGCCTCAATGTGCAGCTGGTTGCCGCTGCCCAGATAGATTGCCTGGCTGATGGCATCGTTGAATGCAGTGCTGCAGTCCGGGTATGCGTTTCCGGCGGCGTCATCGCTGTGCGCACCGTAATAAATCACTTCGCAGCCGTTAGACAAGGCAATGCTTGCCGCACTGGACAGAAACAGACCATTCCGGAACGGCACATAGGTGGAAACCGGGCTGCCGTTTGTCTCCTGGAGCTGTTCTGCGTAAGTCTCCTTGGGAATCTCCTGGGTAGAACCGCTGAGCAGAGAGCAGTTGGAGTCCGCAAAAATCACGGACAGGTCCAGCTGCTGCCACTTTACGCCGTAGTGCGCCGCAATTTTTCCGGCAGCCTCTACCTCTTTCTGATGCTTTTGTCCGTAAGATACCGACAGCGCCAGCACCTGGTCTGCGCCGTACTTATCCACAGCAAGCCCCAGACAGGTTGTACTGTCTACGCCGCCGCTGAAAAGAACCAATGCTTTCATATGATCTATCCTCCTAGAGTAATTCCTGCAAAGCGTGATCCGTCTGGAATGCGCCGCAGAAGGTTTTCGTTGTGGTTCGAGATGAGACGTTGCGGATGCCACGAGCCGTCATGCAGCTGTGCGAGCCGGTGATGACTACGCCAACGTCCGGTGTTCCCACCGCCTCCATCAAAATCTCTGCGATATCCTGTCCCAGGCGCTCCTGCAATTGCAGACGCTTGGACGCCATGTCGCAGATCCGGGCAATTTTGCTCAGACCGATCACCCTGCCCCGTGGCACATATGCCACGTTGACTTTCATATCGTACATCAACGCCATGTGATGCTCACAATAACTGAACACGCTGATATCTTTCATGACCACTGCAGTCTGGGACTGGCTGGGAGAAGGGGCATCAAAGGTTTTTCCGAACATCTCAGCAATCTCATGATTGGAATACTGCACACCGGCAAAAATCTCCTCGTACATTCTCGCCACACGCTGCGGCGTCTCCCGCAAACCTTCCCGATCCGGGTCTTCGCCGATCGCTTCTAAAATGCCCCGGATATGTGTTTCAATTGCTTTTGTATCCATGCTTTTTACTCCTCATACTCCACGCTGCAAGGGATCCCAGATAAACTTATGCAGCTGCAGCTGCAGCCGTACTCCATTCAGCGTATGTTCTTTTAGGAATTCCACGATCTCCGCCGGTTCGATCGAGCCGAATACCGGGCTGAAAAACACGGTACAGCGGTCGATCAGACCATATTTCCGGATGATTTCCAGCGCCCGTTCCAGATCTGCCCGGCTGCCTGCCACAAATTTCACGGCATCCCGGCTGCGCAGCAGGGAAAAATTCTCCGGCAGCATGGTCTGTTCCATGCCGCTCCCCGGCAGCTTATAATCCATGGTAAAGCACGGACGGAACGACAGGGACGCAAAAGGCTGGAGCGAAACGCTGCCGTTCGTCTCGATCTCCACCCGATAGCCCAGCGCACCCAGCGCCGTAATCAACTCATCAATGCCCGGCTGGAGCAGCGGCTCGCCGCCGGTCAGCGTCACATTCCGCACGCCAGTTTCCCGGACATATGCCACCAGTTCATCGGTCGTCATCCGCACTGCCGGAGCTGCGGCAGTATTTGCCCACTTGGTATCGCAAAAGCCGCACGCCAGGTTACAGCCACGAAACCGCAGGAACACTGCCAATTCCCCGGCGTGCTTTCCCTCGCCGTTGATGCTGACAAATTTCTCAGCTACTGCATACGAATTCATGGCTCACACCTCGTATACAGCACAGTTTTCCGGTGTTTCATACACTGCCACCCGGCGGACAGGCAGACCGTCGGAGGACAGTTTTTCATAAAAGCATTTGGAAAACTGTTCCGCAGTGGGACGAAACGGCACGGCGATCAGACGGAATCCCTCCGCCAGAAGTGCCTCTACCGTTGCCCGCTGGAGCGTACCCTCTTCATAGATCAGCGCATGGTCATAGCTGTCTGCCAGGTCACGGACAGCCTTTTTCACATCGCCGAAGTCGATCACCATGTCCCGGTAATTGCCCTCTTCCTGTAAGGTCTCTTTTCCTACGGTCACTTCGATCTTCCAGCGGTGTCCATGGAGATTGGCGCATTTTCCCTGATAGCCGGACAGAAAATGTGCACTGTCAAAGCTGGCAGATGTCTTGAGTTCAAACATCAGATTTCCTCCTAACAAAAAAATGCAGCCGCATCAACATACGGCTGCATCCAAAATTCATTTCAAACAGGCATCGCCTGCACACAGGAACAATCCCGTCCCCGGTAGTTTACTGTTTCGGATGCCCTGGTTTTATTTAACGACAGGATGGCGCAAACGAACTGTCGATATCAATCGACAAACAGTATACCACACTTTTTTTGAAATGTCAAGTAATTTTTGATTTTTTCAGTGATCTGCTCACTTTTCCTCCGGCGGAACATAAGTCGGTGCATTTTTCGGGCTGTTTCCCTTGATGACCGTATGGTAATACAGATAGGTCATGGGAATGCCGTCGGCACGGTTCAGCTCACAGTCTGTTACCTCGCCCAGAAAAATGGTGTGTGTTCCGGCGGTCATGATCTTTACCACCCGGCAGGTGATCCAAGCCATTGCCGCATCCGGCACCGGCATACCGTCATGTTCTGCGCTGGGAACGCCGGCAAATTTGTCTGCATCCCGGCTGGAACGATACCCGAATCCGCCGATCAGCGCCGGGTCAGTGTCTGTTGCCAGAATCGACAAGGCAAACTTTCCGCTCTGTGCGATCTGGTCGTGGGTGGCATTGTCATGGTTGATGCTCACGGCGATCTGTGCCGGAGAAGAGGTGATCTGCATGGCGCTGTTCGCCACACAGCCATAGGATTTTCCGTTCTGCGCTGTCGTCACCAGGTACACCCCGTAAGACAGCTTTTGCAGGGCTTTTCGATTCATGAGACACAAACCTCCTGTTCCGTCAGGTGCGTTATTCTGCGCTGGGCAGGGTCTTGATGAGAGATACCAGGAACTTCAGCAGGACAACTGCGTCCTTGCCGTCCACTTCGCCGTTGGCATCGCAGTCTGCGTTTGCCTGTTTTTCCGGGGTATCCAGGGTCACTGCGCCGGCAGCGACCTTGTTCAGCAGTACGGCATCGGTGATGTCTACTCTGCCGTCCAGATTGATGTCACCGTAGAGTGTGCCAGCCGGAGCGCCGGTAGCTGTGGTGTTTGTGGTCTCTGTCGTGGTTTCAGAAGAAGTTGCTGTGGTATCACTTTCAGAAACTGTGGTTTCGGTTTCATTCGAAACGGTAGTGGTTTCGGTTGTTTCTGTGGTGGTCTCTACCGTTGTTGCAGTTGTTTCTGCCGGATATACGGTAATTTCCTTGAGCAGCGTTTCAAAGCCGTTGGATGCAGTCAGCGCAATAACACCCGGCTGTTTTGCCGTCAGCGTTGCCTTGTTGCCGTTTCCTTCTACGCTCAGAATATCCGGGTCAGAGGATGCCCAATCGAAGTCGTTGCTGATGATGGAATAGGTAACAGATGCCTCAGCGGTCTCGCCGACGATCATAGAATCCGGTACCTTTTCCCACGCTGCCATCGGATCCGGTGTCTCGGTAGTGTCCTCTGTTGTGGTAGTTTCTGCTGTCGTTGTTGTCTCTTCTGTTGTGGTCGTGGTCTGCTCCGTGGTCTCGGTTGTGCCGGGCTGAGGAGTCTCGCCGCCGCCATAGCTGAATACAAAGTCGCTGTTGATTTCAGAAGCAGATGCAATTGCACTCTGTGCAGCTGTTGTCGAACCGCCGTAAACGGCATACAGTCCGGCAATTGCCAGTGCAAAGCAGCCATTGTAATCCAGCGCCGGTTCTGTGCAGGAATAAGAGTCCGTGTTATCGTCATAAGAACCGTTGGCATCTGTCGGACCGCCGACCAGTGTACCATACAGAGTGTATTTCGCAGTACCCTTATCCGGATTTGCTGCTCTGTGGTGGATATGCTGCGGATAAGAATCGCCAAAGCCGATTAGATAGCTGCGGTTTGCCGGATTGTTTCCCAGCAGGTAGTCCATCTGACCCTGCGCATATTCATTGTATTTGTCCTGTCCGCTGGTATACTTTGCATAAGTCAAAGCATACATCTGCCATGCGCAGTTGTAACGGGATGCACCCCAGCCGCCGCCGACCGGATAATATGCCTGGTTCTTGTTGCCTACCAGCTGATCCATGTCAAACACCAGCTCGCTGCCGTGCGCACTGTACTTCTGAGGATCCATGGAGTACAGCAGAGCAGAATAACCGCCCCATACCTTATCCCAGGAATAAACCCAGTAATCGTAGATACTGCCGTTGTATACGCCGTTGGACGGTGTATACTGTGCCTGGTAGGAATCCGGCAGTTTTCCGTTGTTGTTGGCGATCGCACACCACAGGTCACTCCATGCTACCTTATCTTCGATATTGCCGCAGGAATAGTAGCTACCGATTCCCTCATAGGTTGCTTTCGGATATTTTTCTGTAAACTTTTCCAGTGCGTTTGCATACTTCAGGCAGGCATCTGCATAATCTGCATTCTTATCCCGGAATGCCAGAGAAGTTGCTGCCAGAGCTGCTGCCATATGACCGGACGCATCTACTGACGGGTTGGACGCATCTGCCCAGTATGTCGGTCTGTTCTGTGTCTGCACTTCCGGTGCAGTCCAGATGTTGTGATCCTGGTCGTCACCTACCATATAGCAGAACGCAATGACATTGCCGCTGTCATCCAGATAGGTCACTTTCATAAAGTAATCGCACATTTTTTTCAGAATGTACAGCAGGTGGTCTTCACTTCCGGTCTCCTTATAGGAATTCGGGTTTTCAAAATAAGACCATGCCAGATTGGTGCAGGAATATCCCATTGTGTTCGAGAACTTCAAATGGTCTCCTGCATCGTGATAGCCGCCGGACACATCTACCGTATCCGAACCGCCGTTTGCCGCTTTGATCGCTGCCATGGAGCTGGAGGACAGTCCCTTGGCACTGCTCAGCGATGCTTCTGCATCATAGGTATGACACTTTCCACGCCAGGTCAGCACGTTGTCATCTGCGCCGCACTGGTTTGCGTCAAAAAAGTACAGAGACAGTTTCAGTGCGTCTCCGTATGTACCGGCTGACGGCTGTGCCGAGACTGTCATCCCGGAAACTGCCGATGCAGTTCCCGTAACAGCCAGTACGCCGGCAGAAAATACTGCTGCCAGCTTTGTTTTCAAATTCCCTTTCCGATTCATTTCGTCTTCACTCCAATTCTTCATTTCCGGCACAACACAGAATGCCGGTTACGTTTACGTACATTTTTATCATACCATATCGGCGGAACTTTGTCAAGAATAATCAAGCGTTTTATCAAAATTTTTGTGCAACTTCACAACCAGAACAGACGCACAGCTGCAAAAAAAGACCGGCGCTCTCTTCCAAAACGCCGGTCTCTTGTATGCAAAAGCTTTTTCGCAGCAGCATCTCACGCTCACCGCAGACGAAAAGCACTTATGCCTCTACCATGCCACGCTGTCCCAGCAGCGCACGCAGTGCAGAAATACTGCTGCTCTGCACTCTGGCAATGGGAATGGAATTTTTCTTCGCTGCCTTCACAGCACCCTGTACCATCTTATGGGATACGGTACGGGTAAACAGGATCATCAGATCCGGAGAACCGATCTTCTTTTCGATGGGTCCGGTTTCTTTCGGGAACACCTTTGCCGTACAGCCGTGCGCCATACACACATCGGCATACTGGCGGCTCATACACTCGTTTCCTCCGATAATCACAACGCTCATTGGATAATTTCACCTCACAAAGTTCCTGGGCTTTTGCGGCACACGCCGCAGCCCGTCGATATTTCTGGCAGCCAAGCAGACCCTCGTCATCAAGAACTGTGCGTTTCACGACTCGTCAGCCATGTTCCGCACAGCTGGGGATCTTTGCTTCTTCAAGAGTTAGCATTGACTAACTATAGGATAGCATACATTTGACGGCTTGTCAAGCCTTTTTCGGAATTTTCTGCAAAAAATCCAGTGAACAATATGTAAATTCTCAAGCCGTTTCATCATTTTACAGCATTTCGCCCGAAAAGCAGAAAAAAGGTTGACAAAAACCGACATTTCCATTATAATGGAAGATGCGCATTTTCGGATTTTTGAAAGATGCCGCAAAGATGCCGCAAATTTATGTTTCGGCAGCGCTCCTGCTGCCACAAAGGAGAGGAATATGACAACCGCAATTACCATTGGCATGATCATCATTTATGTGGCGATCATGATGGGCATTGGCGTCTACACCGCACGGCAGACTCGCTCCGTCAGTGATTTTGTCCTTGGCGGTCACAGCGTCGGCTCATGGCTCACCGCATTCGCCTACGGCACATCTTATTTTTCCGCTGTAGTCTTCATCGGCTATGCCGGACAGTTCGGCTGGACATACGGCGTTTCTGCCGCATGGGTCGGCATCGGCAACGCCCTGCTGGGCAGTCTGCTGGCATGGATCGTCCTGGGACGGCGCACCCGCATCATGACGCAGTCGCTGGGCGCAAAAACCATGCCGGAATACTTCGAAAAGCGCTGGAACTCCAAAGGACTGAAAGTCGCAGCCGCTGTGATCGTCTTTATCTTTCTGATTCCCTATACCGCATCGGTGTACAACGGTCTGTCCCGTCTGTTTAACATGGCGTTCCAGATCGAGTCCGAGGGCGCATACAAGATCATCATTATTGTTATGGCGCTGCTGACGGCGATCTACGTGATCCTGGGCGGCTATGCGGCAACTGCGATCAACGACTTTATCCAGGGCATTGTCATGCTGGTGGGCATCGCTGCCGTAGTGATCTGTGCGATCCACAACCGTGGCGGCATGACTGCTGCACTGGCTGCACTGGGCGATATTGAAGTCAACGGCAAGACCAACACGCTGAACTCCGTATTCGGACCGGATCCGCTGAATCTGCTGGGCGTTGTGGTTCTGACATCACTTGGCACCTGGGGTCTGCCCCAGATGGTACACAAGTTCTATGCCATCAAGAGCGAAAACGACATCAAAAAGGGTGCTGTGATCTCCACCGTCTTTGCACTGATCGTTGCCGGCGGTTCTTATCTGCTGGGCGGTTTCGACCGGCTGTTCTGCACGCTGAGCGCAGACGGCAGCGACAAGACAGTGATCTCCACCCTGTCCAACGGCAAGCCGGATTTTGACGCTATGATCCCGTCTCTGCTGCACACTGCACTGCCGGATATCCTCATTGGTCTGGTCGTTGTTCTGGTGCTGTCGGCATCCATGTCTACCCTGTCATCATTGGTACTGACTTCCAGCTCCACGCTGACCATCGACCTCATCAAGCCCAATATGAAAAAATGCTCTGACAAAAAGGAAATGCTTATCATGCGTGTGCTGATCGCCGTATTCCTGGTGATCTCCGTTCTGCTGGCGTTCAACAAGAACGCCTCGATCTCCACGCTGATGTCCTATTCCTGGGGCGCACTGGCAGGCGCATTCCTGGGACCGTTCATGTATGGTCTGTTCAGCAAGAAGGTCACAAAGCCGGCAGTATGGTGCAGCTTTATCTTGGGCATCGGTCTGACGCTGGTACATATGTTCCTGTTCGGCTTTGGCTGGAACCCGGAACTGTCCAAGGCTGCCGCAAGCCTGCCGCTGAATCTGGCATCCCCGATCAATGCCGGCGCAATTGCAATGCTGCTTTCTCTGATCGTGGTTCCGCTGGTCAGCGCCTGCACCAAGGTAAAGGACACCGACCACGTGGAAAATGTTTTCACCTGCTATGCACCGGCTGCGGAAAAGAAGGACTAAGCGCCTGTTCTGCATCTGGGACAAACTGGATTTGTCATTGAATTGTAACTCATTTGTTATGACATCGTTCTTGAAAAAACGACAGATTTTTCTTATGATATAATGTGAGACACCTCGCTTGTCGGGGTGTTGTTATTTGTGTTTGCCTGCATAGAATAGATAAAAAGCAGCACCGCAAAACAGAAAAAAATATCGAAGGGGAATTGAGGAATCATATATGGTTTTCAGCACAATTGAATTCTTGTTTCAATTTCTGCCGATTTTCCTGCTGGCATACTATGCTACACCGCAGAAATACCGAAACATCACACTCATCATCGGCAGCCTTGTTTTCTACGCCATCGGCAGCGGCTGGTATACCCTGCTCCTGCTGTTGTCCCTGGTCATCAACTATGGACTTTCCCGGCTCATCAGCGGTTCGCACGCAAGGCATCCGCAGCAGGCAAAGCGCTATCTGATCGGCGGTCTGGTCTACAACTTCGGGCTTTTGGTGGTATTCAAATACACCAACTTCCTGATCGGCAATCTGAATTCCCTGCTGTCGATCTTTCACGTCGCTATTCCAAAGGCATCTATCATCATGCCCCTGGGCATCAGCTTTTTCACGTTCCAGATCACATCCTATCTCATTGACGTGTACCAAAACAAGACACGTCCGGCGAGAAGCCTGCTGGATCTGGGCGTTTATCTGTGTATGTTCCCCCAGTTGATCTCCGGTCCGATCTGTATGTACAGCGAGATCCAGCCCCAGATGCACAACCGCCGTGTGGACATCCGGCTGCTGGAAGAGGGCATGGAGACCTTCGTCCTGGGTCTGAGCGCCAAAACGCTTTTGGCGAATCCCATGGGCGGTCTCTGGAATAATCTGTCCGTGATCGGGTATGATAGTATCTCCACCCCTTATGCCTGGCTGGGTGCATTCGCCTACAGCTTTCAGATCTACTTCGACTTTTCCGGCTATTCCATGATGGCAATCGGCGTGGGAAAAATGCTGGGATTTGAACTGCCGCAGAACTTTAATCTGCCGTATATGTCCGGCTCAGCCGGCGAGTTCTGGCGCAGATGGCACATCACCCTGGGACGCTGGTTCAAGAATTACATTTACTTTCCGCTGGGCGGCAGCCGGGTAGGAAAATGGAAAACCATGCGGAATATGCTGGCGGTCTGGGCATTCACCGGACTGTGGCACGGCGCAAGCTGGAACTTTGTCCTGTGGGGTCTCATTTTCTTCGTGCTGCTGACACTGGAAAAGAACGTCTACGGCAAGTTCCTAGAGCGCACACACATTCTGAAACACGCCTATATCATCTTTATCATCCCCCTCACCTGGATGGTCTTTGCCATCACGGATATGCACCAGCTCGGCACATACTTTACCCGTCTGTTCCCGTTCCTCACTTCGGATGAGGTACAGTCCAACACCAGGGATGCAGTGCAGGCATTCCACAACTATTGGAAGATCCTGGTTCCCTGTGTTCTGTTCAGCACGCCGCTGCCTCTGATGTATTACAAAAAGTTCCGCAAGAGCGGCTTCTGTATGCTGCTTTTGCTGATTCTGTTCGTGCTGGCAATTCGTGCGATGATGACACAGACGAACAATCCGTTCCTGTACTTCCAGTTCTGACCCATGCCATGAAAGGAGCATTTTCATGAATTTTCTGAAATTTCTCAAACGGTATCCTTTGATTATGGCATTTGTGGTCTCCATTGCAGTTGCAAACATCTGGGACTTAGTACAGAATGCCAAAAAAATCGAGGATCCTGCCACAACGATGGCGCAAACCACAACACAGCCGGCAGAAACGACCCTTGCAACCGGTCAGCCCCTGGTCACGGAAACCACAGCGCCTGCCGCTGTATTCCAGACGGTGGACGATTCCTATTTTAGCGATGCCCTCTTTATCGGCGACTCCCGGACAGAAGGTCTGGCGCTGTACGGCAGCCTGACCAATGCGGACTTTTTCTCCAGCGTGGGACTGTCCATTTTCAAGGTCACAGAAAAGGCAGCCGGCAACCCGAACACCGGCGAAAGCGTCACACTGTCGCAAAAGCTGGCGCAAAAACAGTACGGCAAAGTCTATATCATGCTGGGACTGAACGAGCTGGGAACCGGCACCACTGAAAGCTGGGCGCAGACCTACGCCGGCGTCATTTCACAGATACGCCAGGCACAGCCCAATGCGATTATCTATCTGCAAAGCATTCTGGTGGTTGCGGCATCCCAGGACAATCCGGGCGGTGCGATCAACAACGCAACTGTCAACGCCCGAAACCAGGCGCTGGAGGCGCTGGCGAATCCGCAGGATAACATCTACTACCTCAACGTCAACGAGGCTGTCATGGACGCCAACGGCTGTCTGGATGCGTCTCTCACTTCGGACGGCATCCACCTGCTGGGCAACTCCCTTTCTCTGTGGGAGGATTATCTGAAACAGCACGCCATTGTCCCCGGCGGCACAGGCACGGCTGCAACAACACTGACGACCTACACCACCGCAGTTACGAACACTCCGGCTGCGCAGTGATGTGATTCCCAAAAGAGAAATCCCCGTGTATCCAACTAGCAGGATACACGGGGATTTTTTACGCAAAATATGTACTTATCCAATAAATCCGGTAATACCGCCGATCAGCACCAGAACGCCGAGAACGATACGATACCAGCCGAATACAGTGAAGTCATGTTTCTTGATATAGCTCATCAGGAAACGGATGACGACGATAGATACCAGGAATGCGGAGATCATGCCGATCAGCAGAAGTGCAGTCTCCATACCGGTAGCCGGGAGTCCGCACTTCACCAGTTTCAGCAGGCTTGCGCCGAACATCGCCGGAATCGCCAGGAAAAAGGTGAACTCTGCCGCAGCTGTTCTGGAAACGCCCAGCAGCAGTGCGCCGACGATGGTTGCACCGGAACGGGAGGTTCCCGGAAATATTGCTGCGATCAGCTGAAATACGCCGATCAGCAGCACGGTGCTGTACTTCAAGGAGGCGATGCTGTTCATCTTCGGGGTACGGTTTTTGTGCCACTTTTCGATCCAGATAAAGGCGATACCGAACAGGATCAGCATGATGGCAACCGTCCAGGCGTTGTACAGATGCGCCTGGCTCCAGTCGTCCAGCAGCAGACCGATCACAGCCGCCGGCACTGTTGCCACAATGACCTTGCACCACATCTGGAGAATGTCCTTTTTCAGACAAGCGCCGAATCCGGTCTGTGCCATGGGATGCGGATTGTTCTGTTTGCCAAAGGGCCACAGCTTGTTCCAGTAGATGACCACGACCGCTAGAATTGCACCCAGCTGAATCACAACATCGAACATTTCCTTGAAGTTATCGGATGCGTCCAGCTTTAAGAATTCGTCCAGCAGGATCAAGTGTCCGGTACTGCTGATCGGCAGCCATTCGGTGATGCCCTCCACAATACCGAAAATCAGTGATTTGATGAGTTCCCAAACCATATGTAAATTGTCCTTTCCATGATCCGCCGTCCGGGATCACTTTGTTTTCTGAGATGCACTCCATAGAGATCAGAGTACACTCTGCATAAGTCACCTTATGCCGCTGTTTCTTATTGTAACACAATTACCGGAATACGTCAACGATTTCTCATAAACTTTTCTGAAAATCTGCATCACATTTTTATAACCTGCTCCGTTCTCATTTCCTGTGCCGCCGCATATGCTGTAGCAAAACCACAATTGGAGTGAGGTATCATGAAAGAGCAGTCCGAAACACGTGCCGTGATTCTCGGCGAGTATATCGTCCGGCAGAAAGCCACGGTTCGTGCGGCAGCAGAATGGTTCGGTGTCTCGAAAAGCACCGTACATAAGGATGTCAGCGAGCGGCTGGAACAGATCCAGCCGGATCTGTATACACAGGTAAAAGAGATTCTGGAACAGAACAAACAGGAACGTCATATTCGTGGCGGTCTCGCCACCAAACGAAAATATGCCCTGCGCCGCCAGCAGGAAGAGGAATTTCTGCATCAGCAAAACACATGACAAAAATACCCTGTCTCCTTTTTGGGGAAACAGGGTATTTTTCATAATTCAGCAGTTGAATATACTGTGATTATTCTGCGCTGGGCAAGGTCTTGATGAGAGATACCAGGAACTTCAGCAGAACAACTGCGTCCTTGCCGTCCACTTCGCCGTTGGCATCGCAGTCTGCATTTACCTGCTTTTCTGCGGTATCCAGGGTCACTGCGCCGGCAGCTACCTTGTTCAGCAGTACGGCATCGGTGATATCCACTCTGCCGTCCAGGTTTACATCGCCGTACAGTACATTTTTCGGATCTACACTGCCGGATGTTTCGCTGGTCTTGCTTTCTGTGGTAGAAGTTGCAACTGTTGTTTCCGTTTCGGTTGCAGTAGTAGCCGATGCTGTTGTTGCGGAAGATTCCGTTGTCTCTGTGGTTTCGGTCGTCTGCTCCTCAGAGGAAGTCGTTACACTTTCCTTGGTGGTTTCCGTTGTTGTTTCCGAAGCAGTTTCACTGCTCTTCTCGGTTTCGCTGGTCTCTGTTGCAGAAGTCTCTGTGACAGTTGTGGTCTCTGACACTGTCTCGCTGGTTTCCTTTGTGGTAAGCGTTGTGCCAGGTTCTACACTCGCACCGCCATACAGATCCTCCGGCAGTTCATCCAGTGTGATGCAGTAGTCGCTGGTGTACATTTTTTTCAGCTGTGCCGGGTCATTGTACTGGCTGGACATCAGATGATCGCCGTACCACGGGCAGAAATACAGCCAGCCGGCATTCTCGATCACCATGTTCTCTTCGGACGGGATAGAGTCATTCTCAGCCATGGCAACCATCTTCTTGCCGTTGGTCAGTTCATACAGATAGTTGAAGATCGGAGAGATCGCACTCAGGTTCGGCGTGCCGGAGCTGAGACCGTCATCCCGGTTATAGTCACAGTTGTACTTATCATAAGCCACGATGTCTACATAGTCATCGCCCGGATACCAAGTATCGGAGTTTGCATAGTTATAGCTGTTGTATTCCCAGATGATATTGTGGAGGTTATACTTTTCGGTCAGTGTGGTGTACAGCAGTTTCCACAGTTCCTTGTATACTTCTGCGCCACGGTCACCCCACCAGAACCAGGAAGTACCGTCGCCGTAGTTGCCTTCATTACCCTGCGCCTCATGCAGCGGACGGAGAATGATCGGCACATTGGCATCCTGGAGTTTCTGGAGCTGTTCTGCCAGATCCTTCATTGCCTCCTGGAAGTATTCATACTCCTTGGTGCCTTCCTTCACTGCGTTTGCAGTATTAAAGGTGCTGTTCGATGCCTGGTAGTTCTTATAGGTGCATTCCTTCCAGTCTACGATGTCGCCCAGTGTATAGTTGTCGAAGTCAATGGGGACATTGATATGCCACGATGCAGTGACAATACCGTTGCGGTCCTTTGCCCACTCGATAGCACGCTCCGATGTACCGTCATCCCAGCCGTACAGCGGGTTGTAGTTCATAAAGTCAAAGCCACGGATCGCCGGCAACTTTCCGGTGTTGTCCTTGATATAGTTGAATTCCTTTTCAGAATCGCCGTCATTGCCGCCGCCGTAGATCTCCTGCTGTCCGGAAATGATGTGAGAACCGTAAACGCTCTTGAGGTAGGACATCAGCGCCTTGGTCTCCTTGGTTGCCTTCGGGTCTACCGGCGTATCGGTTGCCTTTTCATACTCCGGCTTGGGAGTCTGTGTCAGCGTCATGTTGTCATACAGGCAGTAGCCCCAGCCGCCGCCGAAGGTGATGGTATTTTCGCCCTTGGTCAGTTTCAGGTCGCCCCAGTTGAAGTCGTTCCAGTCGTCTGTGTGTGCGATCTTGACGGTCTTGGTAGCTGTGCTGTCATCCGAACGTGTGACAGTTACCTGTGCCTCACGAATATCGTTCGAAGTGTCGCCCAGATACATGATGCAGCGTGTCATCAGACGATACATACCGGTCTCCGGTGCGTCTATGGTAAAGCTCATAGTTCCGGCATTGGTGACCCAGACAAAGCCGTCACCGGTATAACCCGGATATGCCTTGCCGTATACATCTGTCGCCACCTTTGCGTCGTTTTCCAGAGTAAGATCCTCACACTCCGAAGAGAACAGCGGATCTGCCGCAGATACCACAGCAGCCGGTACAGCCTGCGCCATGCCCAGGCAAAGGGCTGCGGCTACGCCTGTACTGCCCAGACGTTTCCAAAAATTCTTCATAATTCCATCTTCCTTTCCAATCTTAGAGCTTATCTGTTCCGCTCTCACGTACAGCGGATGTATTGCACAAAACAGCCGCTGAATTTCATAGAACTATTATACACCCTTTCAGAAAATTTGTCAATAGTCACAAAAAGGTTTCTGGAAAAGTTTTTTTCACTAGGCATTTTTTTGTCGCCGAATTGACAAGGTGCATCTGAGGTGTTATAATATTAACAGGTAAAGCAACAGAATATCCGGCAGTTTTTCTCTGCCAAAACCACAAAGGACGGCGATCATATTGTATAATCCGCATTCTCTTCGGGCGGAAGAATTCATCAACCATGCAGAGATCATGGACACATTGGAATATGCCAGAGCGCACAAGGACGACAAAACACTGTTATCTGAGATCCTGGCAAAGGCGGCGCTGCGCAAGGGGCTGAACCACCGGGAGGCTGCGGTGCTGCTGCTCTGCGAGGATGAGACAGTCACAGAGCAGATGAACCGGCTGGCACGGCAGATCAAGCTGGATTTCTACGGCAGCCGCATCGTCATCTTTGCGCCGCTGTATCTGTCCAACTACTGCGTCAACGGATGTACCTATTGTCCGTATCATGCCAAGAACAAGCATATTTCCCGGAAAAAGCTGACCCAGGAGGACATTGTCCGGGAAGTCACCGCTTTGCAGGACATGGGACACAAACGGCTCGCCATTGAGGCAGGCGAAGATCCGCTGCACAATCCTATCTCCTACATTCTGGAGTGCATCGACACCATCTATCACATCCACCACAAAAACGGAGCGATCCGCCGGGTCAATGTGAACATCGCCGCCACCACAGAAGAAGAATACCATATGCTGAAAGAGGCAGGGATCGGCACCTATATCCTGTTCCAGGAGACCTATCACAAAGAGAGCTATGAAAAGCTGCATCCCACCGGACCGAAACACAACTACGACTATCACACCGAGGCAATGGATCGTGCCATGGCAGGCGGCATTGACGATGTGGGGCTGGGCGTGCTGTTCGGGCTGGAAAACTATCCCTATGAGCTGGTGGGACTGCTCATGCACGCAGAGCATCTGGAGGCAGTTCACGGCGTAGGACCGCACACCATCAGTATTCCCCGCATCAAAAAGGCAGAGGATATCAACCCGGACGATTTCGACAACGGCATCAGTGACGATGTTTTCGCCAAGATCTGCGCCCTCATCCGCATTTCTGTGCCGTATACCGGCATGATTATTTCCACACGGGAAAGCCAGGCAGTCCGGGAACGTCTCCTGCCGCTGGGCATTTCCCAGATCAGCGGCGGCTCCCGGACAAGCGTGGGCGGCTATGATATTCCTGAAAACCCGGACGACAATTCCGCACAGTTCGATGTCAGCGACCAGCGCTCTCTGGACGAGGTCGTCCGCTGGCTCATGGAGATGGACTACATTCCCAGTTTCTGCACCGCCTGTTATCGTGCCGGACGCACCGGCGACCGGTTCATGTCCCTATGTAAGAGCGGTCAGATCCAGAACTGCTGTCACCCCAATGCCCTCATCACCCTACAGGAATTTCTGGAGGACTATGCCTCTCCGGAAACCAGAGCGCTGGGCAAGGAAGTATTACAGCGCCAGCTGCTCGCCATCCCCAACGAAAAAGTACGCACCAAAACAGAGCAGTACCTACAGGAAATCCTGCACGGCGCAAGAGATTTCCGGTTTTAAGGAGAACAGGATATGGAACAGACCCCTCGTGCCAATCGGGTACACATCGGCTTTTTCGGGCGGCGCAATGCCGGAAAATCCAGTCTTATCAATGCCATCGCCGGACAAACGGTATCAGTCGTCTCCCCGGTCTGCGGCACGACCACGGATACCGTGGAAAAAGCCATGGAGCTGCTGCCCATCGGCGCAGTGGTTCTCATAGACACACCGGGACTGGACGATGTGGGAACGCTGGGTTCGCTGCGTGTCCGGCAGGCAAAACGGGCGCTGACCCATACGGACATTGCCGTCATGGTGATAGATGCCGCAGCAGGCATGACACCGGAGGACAGGGAAATCTTACAGCAGCTGGAACAGCGGCACATTCCCACCATACAGGTCTGGAACAAATGCGACCAGGCGACTCCCCCGGCAGAAAACGCCATTGCGGTCAGCGCCGCCACCGGCGAGGGAATCCGGGAACTCAAGGAGGAACTGGGCAGGTTTTATCAAAAGCTGCCCATCGCCCGGCAATCTGTCCGCCTGTTCGGCAGCCTGCTGCATCCGGAAGATGTAGTACTTCTGGTGACACCCATTGACGAATCTGCGCCGAAAGGTCGGATGATCCTGCCCCAGGTGCAGGCGATCCGGGAGATATTAGACCAGACCGCTATCTGCGTGGTGACCCAGCCGGAACAGCTCCGCCGTACCCTTTCCCTGTTGAAAGAGCCTCCACGCCTTGTGGTCACCGACAGCCAGGTATTCGGAACGGTTCGCTCCATTGTGCCGGAAGAAATTCTGCTAACTTCGTTTTCCATCCTGTTCGCAAGGCTCAAGGGCGTTCTCGCTCCGGCAATGCAGGCGGCACAGACGCTGCAAACGCTCCCGGATGGCAGCCGCATCCTCATCTCTGAGGGTTGCACCCACCACCGCCAGTGCAACGACATCGGCACGGTAAAGCTGCCGAAATGGATACAGGCTTACACCGGAAAAAGCTTTCAGTTTGACTTTTCCTCCGGCAACAGCTTTCCGGAAGATCTGTCCCCGTATCAACTGGTTGTACACTGCGGCGGCTGTATGCTGAACCAACAGGAAATGAAAAGCCGTGCTGCACGGGCTGCTGCACAGGGTGTTCCCTACACCAATTACGGCGTTTTGATTGCTTTTCTCAACGGGATTCTGGAACGGAGTCTGACGTTTCTGAAAGCAATCGACGAACCCAGTCTATAACACAAAATCCCTGCACTGCGAAATATACAGTGCAGGGATTTTTTCTGCAAAAACAGCTTTTCTTATTTCTTTCTTACAGCAGCGGCAATGGCTTTCACGATCTGAATCAGAACCATAGAGCCAAAGCTAAAGCCATAGATTGCACCCAGCAGTACGCCGGACATACCGTTTTCGATCTGGAACAGCTCATGCAGCCCCGGAATCCACAGCACAGCGTTAATCAGTACCATGCCTGCCAAAAATGCCAGAATGGCAAACGGGTTATTCCACAGACGCTTGGAGAAGATCACCGGTTTCTCCGCCTTACAGCTGAATCCGTGGAACAGGCGGGACATACACAGTGTGGTGAATGCCATGGTCATGGCTGCGCCGGCATTGTGTGCGCCCTGGTAGAAGTAGCCCAGCAGGAATGCGCCGATGGTGGCGATACTGATAATGACACCGGAATAGCCGACCTTAACGAGGAAGTCCTTGGTCAGAATGGATTCGTTTGCCGGACGGGGTTTCCGTTTCATCACGTCATCGGAATGGGGTTCCAGTCCCAGTGCAATTGCCGGGAGCGAGTCGGTAAGCAGATTGATAAACAACAGGTGGATTGGCGCAAACGGCACAGGCAGCCCTGCCAGAGAGCAGAACAGCACGGCAATGATACCTGCCAGATTGCCGGACAGCAGGAACAGGATTGCTTTCTTGATGTTCTCGTAGATGTTTCTGCCGTTCTTGACTGCCTTGACGATGGTTGCAAAGTTATCGTCCGTCAGTACCATCGCTGCCGCATCCTTGGCAACCTCTGTACCGGTGATACCCATGGCAACGCCCACGTCTGCCTGTTTCAGCGCCGGGGCATCGTTGACGCCGTCACCGGTCATCGCAACGATATTGCCACGTTTCTGCCATGCCCGAACAATGCGGATCTTATGCTCCGGCGTTACACGGGCATAGACGGATTTATCTGCCACAAAGTCCACCAGCTGTTCGTCGGTGTAAGCGTCCAGTGCCGCACCTTCTACCGCCTCTTCCGGTTTTTCCAGAATGCCGATTTCCTTGGCAATCGCAGACGCTGTGACAATGTGGTCGCCGGTAATCATTACCGGCTTGATGCCAGCAGACTTACACTCGGCAACCGCCTGTTTGGACTCTTCACGAGGCGGGTCCATTTCAGCGATCAGTCCCAGATAGTTCAGACCGTTTTCATCTGCCACATCCAGCACGTCGCCGGAAAAAGTCTTGGACGCAAAGCACAGCACACGGAGTCCCTGTTCTGAAAGTTCCTCCACCTGCTTGACGATCTCCTGCTTTTCTGCATCGGAGACCAGCATCCGGTCCAGCAGCACATCGGTTGCACCCTTGGTATACATCTTCCGCACGTCACCGCACTGGTTGAGGGTAGACATCAGCTTACGGTCGGAATCAAACGGGATTTCGCTGATACGAGCATGGCTGCTGCGCATCTCTTCATCCGAGAGACCGCAATCCTGGGCAAAGCGCACCAGAGCAGTCTCTGTGGGGTCGCCGATCTCTGTGCCGTTCTGACAGGTGGCATCACTGCACAAAACGGATGCCAGAATCAGTTCCTGTTCCTCCGGATTCTCCGGGCTGACATCATTCGCAGCAATCATGTGATCCTGTACCACGATTTTCCGGACGGTCATTTTGTTCTGAGTCAGTGTACCGGTCTTATCCGAGCAAATGACCGAAACAGAGCCGAGTCCCTCTACCGCCTGGAGCTTTCGCATAATGGCGTGTTCCTGGGACATTTTCTGAGTGCCGAAGGAAAGCACAATGGTGACGATGGAGCTGAGCGCCTCCGGAATCGCTGCCACAGCCAGGGCAATGGCGAACATCAGAGAATCCATGACTGCATCGAAATTGATGACATCCACACGAATCATGCTCAGCACAAACACCAGCGCACAGACGATCATGATGCCGATGGAAAGCCGCTTGCCGAACTGATCCAGCGTCATTTGCAGCGGTGTTTTCCGAGCCTCTGCATTCTGGATCAGCGATGCGATCTTTCCCACTTCGGTCTGCATTCCCACTTCGGTCACAAGACAGACACCTCTGCCGTAGGTGACAAAACCGCCGGAATAAACCATGTTCTTCCGCTCTGCCAGCGGCACTTCTCCGGTGATGCAGTCCGCCGTTTTCTCCACGTTGGTGCTTTCGCCGGTGAGTGCGCTCTCGTTTGTCTGGAGCGATGCGCAGTCCACCAGTCTGCCGTCTGCCGGGATCTGGTCGCCAGCCTCCAGGAGAACCAGGTCGCCTACAGTGACCTCCTCTGCCGGCAGAACCACGGTCTGACCGTCACGAAGTACCTTTGCCGTGGGCGAGGACAGCTTTTTCAGATTGGACAGCGACTTTTCCGCCTTCACGGTCTGCACCGTTCCCAGAATTGCATTCATGGTGATAACGGCAATGATAACGATAAAACTTTCCAGGTCTCCGGTAAACGCTGAGATCAGCGCCGCAATAATCAAGATGATAACCAGAAAATCCTTGAACTGTTCCAGAAAAATCAGCCATGTGGGTGTCTTTTTTGCCTCAGCGATGGCATTTTTCCCGTATTGTTCCAGATGCTTTGCCGCAGTCTCGGCGGACAAGCCCTCTGGACAGGCATCCAACTTCTGATAGAGTTCTTCCGGTGTTTGCTGATAATGTTCGTTCATACACAACATCCCTTTCCTTTTTGCAGCTGGCGAACGGCGTATTTCGGGCAGCCCTGCACAGAGCGCTGTCCAAAAGCACAAAAACAGAAAACGGCGAGACCTTACGGAACCGACAGCTATCCTGTCCACGTGCTCCGTAAAAGTCTCGCCGTTTAGATATGAAGCGGGTCGTTTCACAACAACCGTACTGACGCCGCATAAACAGGGACAAGCCCCGCCAGCTACTCTCTTTTACTCTATTATTATAGCTAATTTCAGCTATCTTGTCAAGAGATGCACAAAAAATTCACAAATGAAAAAGCGGCAGCATCTAAGACGCCGCCGCTTTCTTATGATTGCATCAGAAACAATTCTGTGCAAATATGATTAGTTGTTTACCTTACGGGTATAATCCGGCAGGAGCTTCGGAGAAACTTCGTCCGGCTGGATGCCAGCGTCTGCCAGTTCCTTTTCGAACTTTGCAACGTGATCCAGAGTCAGATTGCCGACTTCAACAGTCTTTGCCTTTGCAGCAGCGTACTTACCAGCGTTACGGCCGAATACGATAACGTCCAGCAGGGAGTTACCCATCAGTCTGTTTTCGCCGTGTACACCGCCGGCAGCCTCACCTGCAACGAACAGGTTTTCTACGCAGGTCTGGCTGTCTGTGCCGACCTTAACGCCGCCGTTCTGATAGTGCAGTGTCGGATAGATCAGCATCGGCTGCTTCCGGATATCAATGCCGTACTTCAGGAACATTCTCAGCATAGCCGGGATGCGCTTTTCGATGGTGCCTTCGCCGTGGATCAGATCGATCATCGGAGAATCCAGCCATACGCCCTGACCGCCGGTCGGTGTGTTGACCTGCTTGCCACGACGGCACTCACGGATAACGGTAGATGCGGTAACGTCACGAGTCTCCAGCGGATTCATGAATACTTCGCCGTCTACGTTAACCAGCTTTGCGCCCAGAGAACGAACCTTTTCGGTAACCAGTGCGCCGAAGATCTGTTCCGGGAATGCAGCACCGGTCGGGTGATACTGCAGGGTGTACTGCTCACGCAGCGGAGCGCCAACACGATAAGCCAGAACCAGACCGTCTGCGGTTGCACCGTAGTGGTTGGAAGTCGGGAAGCCCTGGTAGTGCATTCTGCCTGCACCGCCGGTAGCAATGATAACAACCTTTGCCTTTGCGATCAGGATCTCGCCGGTTTCCATGTTCATCAGAACAGCACCTGCGCAGTGACCCTTGTCGTCCATAATCAGTTCGATTGCAGAAGTAAAGTCAACAACCGGGATCTTGCGGTTCAGCACTTCGTCACGCAGGGTACGCATGATCTCTGCACCGGAATAGTCCTTTGCAGCGTGCATTCTCTTGCGGGATGTACCGCCGCCGTGTGTTGTGATCATGTTGCCTTCTGCGTCCTTGTCGAACTCAACGCCCAGATCCTGGAGCCACTGAATGCCGTCCGGAGCCTCGGTAACCAGCTTGTAAACCAGTTCCTTATCCGCAGCAAAGTGACCGCCGCCAAAGCAGTCCAGGAAGTGCTGTGCCGGAGAGTCGTTCGGCTTGTCCGCAGCCTGGATGCCGCCTTCTGCCATCATGGTGTTTGCATCACCGATACGCAGCTTGGTTACGATCATAACCTTTTCGCCTGCGTTGTCTGCCTCGATGGCAGCAGATGCACCGGCACCGCCGCCGCCGATAATCAGAACGTCGGTCTCATAGTCCGGGCAGGACAGATCCGGCAGATTGTCCTTCAGACGGCTGTCGGACTGGAGCATTTTTACCAGTTCCTTCGGAGCCTTTTCGCCCTTGTTCGGACCAACAGACAGCACGTCAAACTGATCTTCACGATAGTCCGGGTGATTTTCCTTCAGGACCTGGTCCTTTTCCTCTGCGGTCATTCTTCTCGGTTCCATTGCTGCATTTTCTGCACGCTTTGCTTCAACCTTCTTTATGGATTCCAGCATTTCTTCCGTATACATGATACCGCACCTCCCTTACTTCTCAATCTCACGATTGTTATACTTTTCACGAATCTCAGCATCGCTCAGTGCCATATTTGCACGGATTGCCTCTTCGCACTTGCCCTCTTCGATCTCCTTGACACGATCTGCCAGATGCTGACATTTCGGTTCAATGTACTTACCGTTCAGACGGCGAGCCAGCATAGCAACCTGCGGATGAGAGATGCCAGCCGGACAGCGGGAAGAACATACGCCGCACATTACGCAGTCGAAAGACTCTTCTGCGCACTTTGCGTACTCTGCACGCTGTGCATATGCGATATACTGCATAACATTCAGACCCTGTGTACAAGCGTTTGTACAAGCGTTGCAGCCGATGCAGGAATAGATCTCCGGATAGTTCTTCATCATAACGGTCTCGTCCGGACGAACCTCGTTGATGTCGTAGATTTCCTTAATCAGCGGGAAGAACGGCAGCTGTGTGATGTACATACCCTCAACGACCTGTGTGGAGCAAGCCAGACAGGTATGGAGTTCTCTGTCACCCTTCACCCGATAGATCGTTGCACAAGCACCGCAGAAACCATTACGGCAGCCGCAGCCACGAACCAGCTTATAGCCAGCGTATTCCAAAGCCTTCATGATGGTCAGACTGGCAGGAACCTCGTACTTCTTGCCCATCACGAACACATTAACCATCTGTTCCATGTGAATTCTCCTTTACCATTAATATTCATTCGGCAGTTCGGACAGCTCATCAAAGCGGAATACCGGACCGTCCTTGCAGACATACTTATCACCGATATTGCAGCGGCCGCACTTACCGATACCGCACTTCATGCGCAGTTCCATTGTGGTATAAACCTGTTCTTCCTGGAAGCCCAGTTCTTTCAGACCGTCCAGAGTGAACTTAATCATGATCGGAGGTCCGCAGATCAGAACAGTACGGTTCAGATCCGGCTTCAGTTCCTTGACATAGTTCGGAATAAAGCCGACATGACCGTCCCAGCCTTCCTGTTCCCGGTCGATGGTCAGATCCACCTTGCAGTCCTGGCTCCATTCGTCCAGGATCTCCTGATAGTCAACCAGATCGTCCTTGGAACGAGAACCGTAAATGATATGCAGAGAACCATAAGCGTCCGGATTCTCACGCTTTTTGTCACGGCAGTAGTTAATGACAGAACGCAGCGGCGCCAGACCGATACCGCCGGCGATAAACAGCAGATCCTTGCCTTTCAGACCATAGTTGCCGTTTTCCGGTGTCGGAACGGTTTCTACCGGGAAGTTCTTTCCCAGCGGACCTCTGACTGTCACTTCCTGACCAACCTCCATCATATGGAGCCAGCTGGTCAGACAGCCGCACTTTTTAATGGAAAATTCCATGAATTCCTTGTTTGTCGGAGAAGATGTGATAGAGAACATACCTTCGCCGATGCCCGGAATGGAGACCATCGCACACTGACCGGGCATATGCTCGAACAGCTTGTTTCCATCCAGACCAACCACACGGAATGTCTTTACATCAGGGGTATCCTGACGGATGTCAGTTACGACGCCGACTTTTGGAATCAATGCTTCTTGTCTCATGCGTTACCCTCCCCTAAAGTCTTCATGACCTTGACAATGTTCATGGAAATCGGGCAGCTCTTCATGCAGCGGCCGCAGCCAACACAGCCGAATACGCCTTCATTGTTTGCCGGATAGTAAACCAGCTTGTGCATGAACCGCTGACGGAAACGCTCGACCTGTGTCGGACGAGGCTGACCGCCGGCTGTCTTGGTAAAGTCGGAGTACATACAGCTGTCCCAGCAGCGGAACCGCTGAACGCCGTGACCTGTGTCATAGTCACGGATATCATAGCACTGGCAGGTCGGGCAAACGAAGGTACAGGTTCCGCAGCCCAGGCAAGCCTCAGAAAGTCCTGCCCACTTATCGGAGTTGAACAGTTCCATCAGCTTGTCTCCGCCGAAGGAATCTGTAGACAGATTTTTCAGCGGCAGCTTTTCCAGAATTGCCTTTGTCTTTGCCTTGGATTCTTCCGCAGCATCGTCTGCGGCATCTTCCAGCATAGGCAGGGATGCCAGCAGCGCCTCACCCTTTTCGGTGTTCGCCTGCATCAGAACAGCATCGTCTGTCATCCAGCAGCTGACATCGCCGGCAGGCTCTGCCGCATCAATGCCGAATACAGAACAGAAACAGGTTTCGCTGGGCTTGGTGCAGGACATTGTCATAACTACGCCATGCTCCCGGCGGTTCTGATAGAAGGTATCTACCGGCTCAGACAGATATACGCTGTCCAGGATCTTAAAGCTTGCCGCATCGCAGGCACGAACGCCGAAGATCACGAAATCTTCGCACTCGGTCCGGATGTCATCCACTTCGATCTTCTTGCCGTTTACCTTAAAGTTGACCATATTTTCTACCTGCGGGAAGAAAAAGTCCTTTGCGCTGCGAACTGTATTGACAGCCTCAGACGCATACTTTGTCTTCGGTGTCCATACGGTGTACTTTGCACTGCGCTTTTCATCGGTGCTGTCAGCAACCGGCAGATAGAGTTTCTTTGCTTCTGCGATGGCAGCGAACAAAGCGTCCAGATTTTCTCGAGATACTTTTTTCATTATTTGCTGCCTCCTTTATAAACCACATTCGGCTCGCAGTCTTCCTTGGTGAAGTTCACCAGCGGCGCACGGCTGCCTGCCTCTGCACCTGCCTGATATTCGCCGTAATAGGTGTCGATATCCTTGATGAACTTCCGGTTCAGCAGATGGAGCGGAATGTGCTGCGGACATACTCTGGAGCATTCTCCGCAGTCCGTACAGCGGCCTGCAACGTGGAATGCACGGATGATGTGGAACATATTCTCTTCGAAGGAGTCTGCTGCTGCCTTCTGAGAAACGCCGGATGCCGGGTTATCAAAAACGCACTGCTCACAGCTGCACGCCGGGCAGATATTGCGGCAGGCATTACAGCGGATGCAGCGGGACAGCTCTCCACGCCAGAACGCATAGCGCTCGTCCGGAGTCATCGCCTCCAGCTTTTCTACCATATCGAAACGACCGGATTCCGGATTTTCTTCTCCGTTTTCGCCCAGCATTTCGTCATAAACAACAACCTTATGGCTCTTGCAGACTTCGCAGCGTTCCAGCAGGCAGTCCTTCTTGGCTACGCTGACTTCGCCGTACATGGTGTCAACCTTTACGGTGTCGCCGTCGGTAGTGATGCCCAGGATGCCTTCTGCGCCGGCGTCACGTACCTTTTCTGCATCCAGCTTGCCGTCACACGGGATACCGATGATGTAAACATTTTCACGCTTGATGCGGTGTTCCGTCAGCAGCTGGTTAAAGCTGTAGGAATCACAGGGTTTCAGGAAAACCAGTGTCTTGCCGTCCAGCTTAGACAGCTTGATCAGATACTTGGACAGGTTGCTGCCACAGAAATCGTGATATACAAAATCTTTTTCCAAAGCTTCCGCAGAATCGAACACAGCCGGTGTGGGATCATAGACAAACTCACCGTTTTTCCAGCCCAGCACACGAACAACTGTACCGTCTGCCAACAGCTCGGAGGCTCTTTTCATCATTTCGCTTTGCATCTCAGATCCTCCAGTCTCTTGTTCTCGCCCAGTGCAGTTACTGTCTCTACGAACTCATTCATAGTTGCAGCGAACTTTGCACCTTCTGCGGCGGATACCCATTCTACACGGGTACGCTCTTTCTCGATGCCCAGATAATCCAGCATGGAGAACAGCAGTGTCATTCTGCGGCGGGCATAGTAGTTACCAGTGGTATAGTGGCAGTCACCCGGGTGACATCCGCAGAGGATTACGCCGTCTGCACCACGCTGGAACGCACGCAGAATAAAGAGTGGATTGACACGGCAGGAGCAAGGTACACGGATGATCTTGACATCTGCCGGATAATTCGAGCGGTTTGTACCCGCAAGGTCTGCACCTGCATAAGAACACCAGTTACAGCAGAATGCGACGATTTTCGGTTTGAATTCCTGATTTACTTGCATATTGCATCTACCTCCGCCATAATCTGACCGGTTGCGAATCCCTTCAGATCCATTGCGCCGGACGGGCAGGCAACGGTACAAGCACCGCAGCCCTGGCATACTGCCTCATTGACAATTGCCACACGACGGATCATCGAGCCATCCTGCCGACGGCTGAAGTCCTTCTCCTCATACGTAATTGCGCCGTACGGGCAGACATTTGCACAAGACGAGCAGCCATTGCACTTCATGGGATCCGAGTGAGATACGCACGGGTTGCAGGACAGCTTGTCCTTTGCCAGCAGACCGATGACCTTCGACGCAGCAGCGCCTGCCTGTGCAACGGTTTCCGGAATATCCTTCGGGCCCTGGCAGACACCGGAGAGGAATACACCGGCAGTCGGAGACTCAACCGGACGCAGCTTTGCGTGTGCCTCAGTAAAGAAGTCGTTGGTATCCATGCTGGCTGTCAGCATAGTTGCCAGCGGACGAGCGCTCTTGTCTGCTTCGATTGCAGCAGCCAGAACGACCATGTCAGCCTTGATGTGCAGCTGTTCGTTGGAAATCAGATCAGATGCCTGAACATCCAGTGTGCCGTCAGCCTGCGGTGCAACCTTGCCGACCATACCCTTAATATAGTGTACGCCATACTGCTCTACTGCACGGCGATAGAACTCATCATAGTTCTTGCCCGGGGTACGAACGTCGATGTAGAATACATAAACGTCAGTATCCGGATATTTTTCACGGCACAGCATAGCGTGCTTTGCGGTATACATACAGCAGATCTTGGAGCAGTATTCCTTACCGCAGCCATGCTGAGAACCGGATTCACGGCTGCCGACGCACTGTACGAATACCAGTGTCTTCGGCTGCTTGCCGTCGGACAGACGCTGCAGGTGACCATCGGTCGGACCGTCTGCCTTGAGGATTCTCTCGAATTCCAGAGAAGTCACAACATCCTTGCTCTGAGAATATGCAAATTCATCATAGCCGTCGATGTTGATCGGATTATAACCAGTAGCCGCAACGATTGCGCCGTACTTTTCTTCCACGAAGGTTTCCTTCTGCTCATAGTCGATCGCACCGGCAGAACATACCTTGGAACACAGACCGCACTTGCCCTTGGTGAGCTTGATGCAGCGTGTGGAGTCCAGAACAGCTACGTTCGGGATCGCCTGTGCAAACGGGATGTAAGCAGCGTGACGGTTGCTCAGTCCCAGGTTATAAGCATCTGGAACATTCTTTACCGGACACTTTTCGGTACAAGCGCCGCATCCGGTACATTTATCTTCATCGACAAAACGAGCCTTGCGGCGGATCTTGACGCTGAAATTGCCCACGAATCCGGTCACAGCCTCTACTTCACTGTAGGAGTAGATAGTGATCTTGTCATTCTGTGCGCATTCTACCATCTTCGGGGTCAGAATACAGGAAGAGCAGTCCAGTGTCGGGAATGTCTTATCGATCTGTGTCATCTTACCGCCGATGGTGGGTTCTTTTTCTACGATATCGACCGGATAGCCAGCCTCTGCGATATCCAGAGCGGTCTGGATACCTGCGATACCGCCGCCGATAACCAAAGCACGCTTGGTTACCGGGCTTTCGCCGGCGATCAGCGGTGTATTCAGCAAAACCTTTGCAATGGCTGCACGTCCGAGGACGATTGCCTTTGCTGTAGCCTCCTGGATGTCCTTATGGATCCATGAACACTGCTCACGGATGTTTGCGACTTCCAGCATATAGGGGTTCAAGCCGGCTGCTGAAACTGTCTTACGGAATGTCGCCTCGTGCATACGAGGAGAACATGAACATACGACAACGCCCTCCAGCTGATACTCCTTGATCGCATCTTTAATTATGTTTTGACCTGCCTCTGAGCACATATAGGGATAGTCGGTCGCAAAAACGACTGCCGGCTCTTTTCCAAGAGTCTCAGCAACGGTTTTTACATCGACGGTCGCCGCAATGTTCGTACCGCAGTGGCATACAAAAACACCTATTCTCCGCATTTTTATGCCTCCTTATTTGCTGTATTTCCGGAATGCGCTGACGATTGCCTGCTGCGGCAAATCATCATCCAGCATTTCGGGAATCTGCTCCGATTTCAGGTGATTCTGTCCCTGCTGACGGATAACCGCCAGTCTGACTGCTTCCACCAGTTTTGCCGGTTCTACGTCACGAGGACAGCGTTCTACGCAGGCAAAGCAGGAGAGACACGTATAAATGGACTTGGATGCCATCAGCTTTTCGATGTCGCCCTTTTCCACCATGTATACGAACTGGTGCGGATGATATTCCATTGCATCATAGGACGGACAAGTACCGCTGCACTTTCCGCAGCGCATACATTTCAGCGGATTGACACCGCTGGTCGTCAGAACGAGTTCTTTCAAATCTGCCATTTCCGTTCCTCCTTATTTCAGACCGAGCGCTTCTGCGAGCAACTCAGTAAAGTATACGACCGGCACATCAGAAACGCCGGAGTTCTTCTGGAGGTTATACAGACAAAGCGGACAGGCGGTGATGACCATTTCCGCACCGTTTTCCTTGGCGCTGGTCATAACCTTGTTGCTTCTGGACTGTGCCACGGACTTTTCATCCAGTGTCAGATATCCGCCGCAGCACTCATTGCGCATCGGATACAGCACCGGAGTCGCACCGATCGCACGGATAAAGTCTTCCAGGATCTTCGGATTTTCCGGATTATCCATCTGCATGGTCTTTCCCGGACGCAGCAGAAGGCATCCGTAATAAGCGGCGATCTTCTTGCCCTTCAGCGGGTTGACCACTTTCTTTTTCAGTTCATCGAAACCGACCTTGTCCCGCAGCACTTCCAGATAATGCAGCACTTCGGTCTCGCCCTGATACGGCTCAGCCAGCTTCAGATAATTGTTTGCTTTCAGAACGATGTTGTCATCAGTCTGCATATCATGATTGACCTGCTTGATGACGTTATGACAGGCAGAGCAGAGGGTGACCAGCGGCTGGCCCAGTTCCTTTGCTTTTGCCAGCGCACGAATGGATGAGAGCTTGGTTGCGATCTCATTCTTCGCCATTGGATACACACCGCCGCAGCACTGCCAATCCGGAAGTTCTTCCAGTGTAAAGCCCAGTGCTTCAGCAGAGATCCGGGCATAGTGATCGAGGTCTTTCGCCTTGGTCTTTAAGGTACAGCCCGGAAAATAACTGTATGTCATAGCAAAACTACCTTTCCTTCCTGTTTTTTTGCGCCGAGGCGCAGGTGGTTCAGACCATCTGTTCCGGATGGAACACTTCGTCGAACCGTTCAGCTGTCAGGAATCCCAGCTCAACGCAGGCTTCCTTCAGCGAAATGTTGTCACGGAATGCCTTTTTCGCAGTCTTTGCGGCATTCTCATAACCGATATAGGGGTTCAGCGCTGTTACCAGCATCAGAGAATTGTGCAGGTTGTGGTGCATCTTTTCACGGTTAGCGCAGATGCCGACTGCACAGTTCTTGTTAAAGGAGATGATGGACTCAGCCAGGAGACGAGCAGACTGCAGGAAATTGTAAGCGCAGACCGGCATAAATACGTTCAACTCAAAGTTGCCCTGAGAAGCTGCCATACCAACTGCCACGTCGTTGCCCATTACCTGAACAGCCACCATGGTTGCCTGTTCGCACTGTGTCGGATTGACCTTGCCCGGCATGATGGACGAACCCGGTTCGTTCTCCGGAATGGTGATCTCACCCAGACCGTCTCTCGGACCGCTTGCCAGCCAGCGCACGTCATTTGCGATCTTCATCATATCTGCTGCCAGTGCCTTCAGAGCGCCGTGTGCAAATACGATCTCGTCCTTGCTGGTCAGAGCATGGAACTTGTTGGATGCGGTGACGAATTCCTTGCCGGTCAGTTCAGAAACTGCCTTTGCAACTTCTACGTCAAATCCCTCCGGTGCATTCAGACCGGTACCAACAGCAGTACCGCCCAGCGCCAGTGTCTTCAGGTACGGCAGCGCAGAAACGAGCATCTCGCGATCACGCTCGAGGGATGTGCGCCATCCGCTGATTTCCTGAGAGAACTTGATCGGGGTCGCATCCTGCAGATGGGTTCTGCCGCTCTTTACGATGCCCTCATGCTCTTCTTCCAGACGGCGGAAGGTTGCCACCAATTCGTCAATTGCCGGCAGTACCTTATCCTCTACAGCCAGAACAGCAGAGATGTGCATTGCAGTGGGGAATGTGTCATTGGAAGACTGGCTCATGTTGACATCATCGTTCGGATGCAGGATCTTCTTGCCAGCGACTTCGTTGCCACGATTCGCAATAACTTCATTGGCATTCATGTTGGACTGCGTGCCGCTTCCTGTCTGCCATACGACCAGCGGGAAGTGTTCATTCAGACTGCCGGAGATCACCTCGTCACAGGCAGTGGAAATTGCAGAAAGCTTTTCCTCTGTCATGCGCTCCGGACGGAGCTTGTGGTTCGCCATTGCAGCAGCCTTTTTCAGGATGCCGAAAGCGTGTGTGATCTCACGGGGCATGGTTTCGATGCCTACACCGATCAGAAAGTTCTCGTGGCTGCGCTCTGTCTGAGCTGCCCAATACTTGTCGGCAGGTACCTTTACCTCGCCCATCGAATCGTGTTCAATGCGATACTCCATGTTCATCTCTCCTATTTTGAAAATTCGGACTACGCCGTGCAGACGGCACAGCATCGTCTCTGGTTTTGATATCGCCTGTGACAACGCACAGGCATTCCTTCGGGTCTGTATCACGCAGACCCCGTTGTGTCCGGCAAAAAGGCTGCACTGCCATTGGCTGCAGTCTGCCAGTCCGGGCTGCTTGTCCGCAGTCTCACCTGCGAAACCACAGCACAGCACAATACACCTGTACCATGCAGCACAGGTGTGAAGCGCAGACAGCACAGCTTTTTCGCCGTCAAACCGTCCTGTCCGAACGCAATCATGATCGGGACAATCCCCAAAAACAAACGCTTTTTCCAGGGATATCCCGGTGGAACAGCCTGCGGCTGTCCACGACAGAAAAATCAGTGTTTTCCGTGAAAATACCGTCGTATCCGCACGAAAAAGCAGCATGAAATGCTATCTACTATATTATAGCATATTCCGCCCGATTTTTCAAGAGACAATCGCAAATTTTGTATGAACAAGCGGCACTTGCACGAAGAGTGTCGATTCCCGGTCAAGCCAAAATCTGCCGCCGCTCAGCTATTACACACCATTTTGCATTATACCATTTTCCTGTGAAAAAATCAACAACTTGGAATACGACTCATGATTAACAAAGTTTTTGCTCAGATTACGGCGTATTTCGCTGCAATTCCTTTCGGATTCTCATGTTTCGGCAAATGCAAACCGATATTTTTTCAGTTAGTCTTGACTAATCTTTGAATTGAAAAAAACATCGTATTTTTGAGGCGATACCACACAAGGCTTACAGCCGGACTTTGTGCAGGATTGCCCTAGGCGTTTTTTTCGCAGCCGACCCTTGCCTTTTGAAAAAAAACGTGGTATAATGCAGTTGTTCCGAAAAACAGAACACGGAGGTAAACCCCAATGGAATCTTTTCATCACCGGCTGCATCAGGCAATGCAGCAGAAACATATCACGCAGTCCGATCTCTGCGCCAAAACCGGAATTTCCCGTTCGACCATGAGCCAGTACTGCTCCGGGGCATTTCGTCCCAAGGACAGCAAGCTGCACGCCATTGCAAAGGCACTGGGCGTCAAGGAGACATGGCTCCTTGGCTATGAGAGCGAAGAAGAACCATCGTTTTCCCTGGAGGACTATCCGAATCTCCGACCCATCCGACTGAAACGGTTTCCGCTTCTGGGCGAGATTGCCTGCGGCGAACCGATCTTCGCCCAGGAGGATCGGGAGACTTTTCTCATCGCCGACGCAGAGATCGCCGCAGATTTCTGTCTGCTCGCCCGTGGAGACAGCATGATCGGCGCACGGATCTACGACGGAGATGCCGTCTTTATCCGCAGCCAGCCCATGGTGGAAAACGGCGAGATCGCCGCTGTCATCATTGACGATGAGGCAACGCTGAAACGGGTCTACTATGACAAGATCAATGCCATCCTGCAGCTGGTGCCGGAAAACCCGGCGTATTCTCCGCTGGTCTACGTGGGAGCGCAGCTGGACAGCATCCGCATCCTGGGAAAAGCCGTCGGGTTTATGAGCCTTTTTTGAGTATCTGTTCCCCGTTCTTATGGGAAATCGAAAAGCCGTTCGTACAGATGTACGGACGGCTTTCTTCTTGTGTGTTGGCATATCTCAGAGCAGCGGGCTGATGGTGCGCAGAATCGCCTGCCAGAGCAAGCTGTGGCGGCGGCGCTTGCAGTCCTGCAAGGTCACACGGCGGCTCTTCTCGATGGTCACCATGCAGTCGATCTTCAGCTTTTGCAGAGCGCTGCACCCGGTCAGCAGCACCGCATCTTCCATGTGCAGATACAGACTGCGGTAGTCCATGTTGATCGTTCCCACAACGCCGATCTCATCGTCCACCAGGTAACTCTTTGCGTGAATGAATCCCGGCGTATACTCATAGATGCGGACACCGGCACGGATCAGCGGCTCATAATACGAACGCGTCAGCGAATAGACCATGCGCTTGTCCGGGATTCCCGGCGTCACCAGCCGCACATCTATGCCACGCTGTGCCGCCATGCAGAGTGCGTGCTGCATCTCGTCATCAATTGCCAGATACGGCGTGAAAATATACACGTAATTCTTCGCCTGGTTCAGCAGTTCCAGGTACACATCCTGCGCCAGGGTCTCGCTCTCAAACGGCGAATTGCAGTACGGCAGCACATAGCCGTCTGTGGGGAACGGCTCCGGATGGTAGCGGTGCGGCAGGTATTTTTTGCAGTTGTCATTGGTGTTGTTGAACGCATTCCACAGTTCCAGACACATCAGCGTAAAGCTGTACGCCGCCTCGCCGTAGATCCGCAGACCGGTATCCTTCCAGTGTCCGAACCGTTTCTTTTGGTTGATATATTCGTCCGCCAGGTTGAATCCACCCGTATAGGCAATATAGCCGTCGATCACCGTGATCTTCCGGTGATTCCGGTTGTTCATCACCGCAGAAAGCGCTGGTCGGAACGGATTAAACGCCATGACGTGGATGCCGGCATCCGAAAGCTCCTTGCGGAACTGTTTCGGCAGGCATCCCACGCTGCCCAGGTCGTCATAGACAAAGCGCACTTCCACTCCTGCGGCTGCCTTTTCTTTCAGCACCGCCTTGATGGAATCCCACATCACCCCGTCTGCCACAATGAAATATTCCATGAAAATGTAATGTTTTGCCCTTTTCAGATCTTCCAGCAGATGCGGATACGCCTCATCTGCAAGCGCATAGTAGTCCACCTTGGAATTCTGATAGATGGGAAATCCACAGCTTTCCAGGTAAAAGCTGGTCTCAGCCATTCGCTGCGGCAGTGCAGCCGCCGAGCATCCCACCTCCGGACGCAGACCAATGACCCGTCTGCCGTGGTGCAGCTGGCGGCGCATTTTCCGGGACGGTCGCTTGTCGCCGAACAGCAGATACATCAGACCGCCCAGCACCGGAAACGTGCCAATAAACAGCAGCCACAGGATCTTATACGAAGGATTCCCCGACTTGTTGATGATATAAAGCTCGATCAGCAGGCTCAGCGCCACAAATCCGGCATTGATCCAGGTGGCATACTGCGTCAGCCGCAGAAACAGGATCAAAAACCACGCCAGCTGAATCAGAATCAACAGTCCGATAATCACAAGCCGGCTGGTTAGAATACTGAGCAGTTTTTTCAGTTTTCGGCGCATCACATCACACATCCTCTCTTTTTCTGTCCGATTCTTATTGCGTACATTTAGGATTTTCCCAAATCCCCATTCGAATTTATGGGAATATCTTTTAGTATAGCAGATTTTTGCGAAAAAAGCAAGTTTTCAAAGAAAGGCAGCACGGAAATCAATTTTCATGATAGCCTCCCCTGAAAGGGGAGGGGGATCGCCGTTAGGCGGTGGAGAGGTTCTTTCGTAAAATCTTTTTATGACGTTTTCGGTATAAGTGGAAACCCCTCAGTCAGTGCTACGCACTGCCAGCTCCCCTTTCAGGGGAGCCTCTCTTGTCAAACCTCACAATTTTGTACGATTTTAATCATTTTTTTGAAAATCAATTTCTGTAGAAAGCGGATTTCTATTTTCCGAGGGACGCAAAAAAGCTGTGCGCATCTGTCATGCACAGCTTTTTCCACATAAATTCACAGCAGCCGGTTCAAAGCATCACGCCGCCCAGCGGACGGACAGACAGCTTGTGACAGCTGCCTTTTCCGAAGAGGTCATCCATGTATCGGCAGTATGCCTCCGCCTCTTCCGTCGGAACAAACGCCTGTATTGTTCCGGCAAAGCCGCCGCCGTGTACCCGGACAGCACCCTTGTCCCCCAGAAACTGCTGGCTGTACCAGATTCCCAGAGGGATCGCCTGCTCTTCCGGTTTCTGGCAGGAATACAGGTTTTGCAGCAGCTCCCAGGAAGAAGTCCCGGACGCTTTCACCAGGGCAAAGAAAGCGGAGAGGTCACCGTTTTCCAGTGCCTTTGCCTCTGCCGTGGCACGCTCGTTTTCCGCAAAGAAATGGGCTGCCCGGAGAATCGCCCGGTCAGAACAGCTTTTCCGCAGTTTCGGAATCGCCTGCCGGAAGTCGGCGGCGTCCACGTCACGCAGCACTTCCCTGCCGAAGTAAGCCGCAACCTGTTTCATCTCCGTCGGAACTGCCACATAGTCCGGCGTCAGGTCGGCATGGCTGCCCTTGGTGTCAGTAATGCAAAGGCAATAGCCTGCTTTCGCAAAATCAAAGGTGTGTTTCCGGATCACCGGTTTCCGGGTGTCGGCAAAGTCGATCCAGACAAAGCCGCCTACGGAGCTGACCATCTGATCCATGAGTCCGCTCTGCTTGCCGAAGTAGACATTCTCGGCAAACTGTCCGATCTTGGCAATCTCCACTGCCCCGGCTTTTCCGCCGTTGTCGTGCTGGTCGATGATCGTGCCGATCAGCACCTCAAACGCCGCCGAAGAGGAAAGACCGCTGCCGCTCAGCACATCTGAGGTGGAATAGGCATCCCAGCCACTAAGTTTTGCGCCCATTTCCGCAAATTTTGCGGCCATGCCACGAATCAGCGCCGTTGAAGTCCCAACCTCGGCATCCTTTTTCGACAGGTCAGACAGACGCACCCGAATCTCCGCATAACCGGTGGATTTCAGCCGGATGATCTTTTCGCTGTGGAATCCCACTACGGCGATCACATCCAGATTGACTGCCGCCGCAAGGACACAGCCGTGCTGGTGATCTGTGTGGTTGCCGCCCACCTCGGTGCGTCCCGGCGCCGAGAAAATGCTGACCTGTTTCCGTTCGGGATACAGCTTTGCAAATTCCTCCAGTGCCTCTGTATAGCGTTTTTTCTGGTGCGCCATCACTGCGGCATCGCTGCCGTACAGCTGTTTCAGTTTTTCATCCAGTTTTCCGGCATTCAACGCCCGTTTCCATTCTGCAACTGTCATCATTTTTACATCCCCTTATTTTTTCAAACTTCCGAAAAGTGCATGGTCACCGGTGTGTAATCGCCCCACGCCTTCGGCAGCAGCACACCGCCTGCCATCAGCGCTGCGCCGGTATAGACCTGCTCTGTTCCGTCCAGACGATAGCGCTTTTCAGCATCCAGTCCACGCAGCTGAACGGTGCGGCGCAGAACATTTGCCTCTGCATGGAACAGCATTCCCTGCACCAGCACTTCGCTGCCGTCCTGTGCTGCAAATTCCCACAGTGCCGCATCCTCTGCCATCGGATTTGTCAGCCGATAGTACTTTCCGTTGTGGATCAGCGGACCGTAGGTCTTGAACTGCCGGATCTGCTCTGCCACTTCCTGTTTTTCTCCGTCGGAAAGCAAATTCAGATCCAGCTCATAGCCAAAGCTGCCTGCCATTGCCACAGTGCCACGAGTCTCAAACGGCGTGATTCTGCCGGTCTGGTGATTCGGCACAGTAGACACATGAGATCCCACCGCAGAAACCGGATAGAAAAAGGATGTGCCGTACTGGATCTTGGTGCGCTCATAGGCATCCGTATCGTCACTGCACCAGATCTGCGGACAATAGTACAGCATTCCGGCATCGAACCGTCCGCCGCCGCCGCTGCATCCCTCAAAGAGAACATCCGGGAAAGCGGCAGTCAGCCGTTCCAGCAGTGCGTACAGCCCCAGCACATAGCGATGCGGCATTTCACCCTGGCGGTCTGCCGGGAGCGTCCGGGTGTACCAGTCGCTGATGCTGCGGTTCATATCCCACTTGACATAGGAAATATCAGCGCTGTGCAGCACGTCGCTCATCACCCGGAACAGATATTCCTGCACCTCCGGATTCGCCATATCCAGCACCAGCTGATACCGGCTGCGCATGGGCGCTCTGTCCGGGATGCGGATTGCCCAGTCCGGATGCTTGCGATAGAGGTCGCTGTCCTCCGAGATCATCTCCGGCTCGAACCAGATGCCGAACCGCATTCCCATCCCCTTGATCTTTTCCACCAGATCATGCAGACCGCCGGAAAGCTTGGTCTCATTGACAAACCAGTCTCCCAGTCCGGAACAGTCGTCGTCCCGCTTGCCGAACCAGCCGTCATCCAGCACCAGCATATCTACGCCAAGACGTGCCGCCTCTTCTGCAATGTGCAGGATCTTTTCGGTGTCAAAGCCAAAATAGGTCGCCTCCCAGTTGTTTATCAGCACCGGACGCTCTGCCAGCTGATACTTTCCACGGCAGATATGTTCCCGGATTGCCTGGTGGAAGTGGTGGGACAGGGTCTCCAGTCCGGTGTCACTGTAGGACAGCATGACTTCCGGCGTGGAGAATGTCTCTCCGGCTTTCAGTTCCCAGCGGAACAGATCGGGGTGAATGCCCATTACCATACGCACCTGTCCCAGCTGGTCGCACTCCAGCCTGGTCTGGTGGCTGCCGCTGTAAACCAGTGCAGCGCCGATGCACGCTCCGGCTGTTTCCGTGCAGTCCGGCGTGCAGAGCAACACCGTGGGATTCTGGTGGTGGCTGGATGTGCCACGGGTGCTGCCGATCTCCTGGATGCCGTGGAACAGCAGGCGGCGCTCCATCTGGCGTTCCATGGCGTGTCTGCCGTGAAAATGCACCCACTCCCAGCTGCCCCGGCTGATGTCCAGGCAAAGGCTTGCCGCCTTTGTCAGCGTCACCGGTGTCTCACCCAGGTTGCGGATCCTGGCGCAGCGTGTCACCAGATCCAGCGCCGGCAGGACTGCATACAGCAGGGTCACTTCAACTGCCGATGCGGTGTCCCGGAGAACCACTTCCAGCGTCTCTGCCTCGTCCTCTGCGGCATACACTGCCGGCAGCCCTTCGATGCCATACTTTCCCGGCTTTACCGTGTGGCTGTAATAGCGCAGATCCAGGGCGCTGCTGCCGTCTGCATGGACCGCAGCCACCGCCGGCACACGGAAATCGCCTACGCCTGCTCCGGCATATTCCAGCGGCAGCGTATCCAGCGAATAGGTGCGGTCGTTTCCTGCCGCATAGATGTTTCCGGAAAATCCCACATCGGGGTAATCCTGCAAATAGGACATATCGCAGCCGGTCTTTGCGCCGTACCAGAGATGCCGCAGCACGCCGTAGGCATCTGCCTGCATCTGGTACATGGTGTGGTCTGTCTCCAGGGTAAAGATCTTCTTTTCTGCATCAATTTGAATTGCCATAGTCAACACTCCTAAAATACAGAAAACCGCATGACATTTCAGCAGCATTCTTCGAATCGTTTCATATCATACGGTCTTTCTGTCTATTCTCATATTTTTGAAAGGGAAAGGTTTTTATCTGTAGGCAACACCGCACAGAGTTTGTGCGTAAGATGCTCAGTCGGATTTCTCGGCAGATTGCACAGAAATTTCGCAGGCATACTGTCGGTCGCAATCAATCCTAGTGCGACACTCCTTTGTTCTCGGGCAGAATCCTGCCTCGAACGCAGTCGTATGTCAAGAAATTTCTGTGCGGTATGACGGAAAATCAGCAAGCAGATTGCGTGCAAAGCCGTCAGGCGGGCTTTGTGCGGTGTTGCCTGTAATATCGGTACCGGCTTAGCCTTTGACTGCGCCGTTTGCAATGCCGCCGATGATCTGCTTCTGACAGAAGATATAGAAGATCAGAATCGGGATCAGTGCCAGCAGATAGGAGGCAAATGCCAGGTTGTAGTTGGTGCCGAACTGTGTCTGGAAGTTCAGCTGTGCCAGCGGCAGGGTGGTATCTTCGCTGCTGGACATGATAACCAGCGGTGTCATAACGTCGTTCCAGGTACCCAGAGCCGTCAGAACTGCCACGGTTGCGTGCATGGGCTTCATCATGGGGAAAATGATGGTCCAGTAGGTCTTCCAGGTAGAGGCGCCGTCGATGTTTGCTGCCTCTTCCATTGCCAGCGGCACGTTTTTCAGATAGCCGCTGTACAGCATGACGTTCATGGGCATATAGAATACCAGATACAGGATGATGACGCCGAGACGGTTGTCCAGACCCATCATCGCAGTCTGCTTTACCAGCGGCATCATCAGAATTGCAAAGGGAACGAACATACCGCTGACGATGTAGAAATACACCAGCTTATAGCCCTTTTTCCGGTTCATGTTTCTGCCGATGGCATAGCCTGCCATGGAGTGCAGCAGCACAGCCAGAACGATAGTCACAGCGGTAATTAGAAAGCTGTTGCCCAGGGAGTGCCAGAAGTTTGTGACACGCATTGCCTCAGAGAAGTTGCTGAGACTCCAGGAACTGGGGAACGAAAGCGCTCCGGCAACATCGTTCGTCATTTCGGACGGATTCTTAAAGGCGATCATCACCGTCATATACAAGGGGAACAAAACGGTGATACAGCCCAGAAACAGCAGTACTGTCAGAAAGATATTCGTACCGCCGATTTTATGTGTCTTTCTCATAGCTGTTCCTCCTTTTTGCCGGTGATCTTCATCTGAATGATGGAGAATGCTACAATTACAATAAAGAATATGACTGCGTTCGCACTCTGGAATCCGAACTGACCGCCGTCCATACCGTTCTTATAGATCAGATACGAGATGGATTCGGTACTCTGTGCCGGACCACCTTTGGTCAAAGACATGATCTGGTCGAATACCATCATCATGTTTTTGGTGCTGAGGATCAGATTGATGGAAACGAAGGGCAGCAGCATGGGGAATGTCAGCTTCCAGAACTTCTGCCACGGGTTTGCGCCGTCGATCATGCCAGCCTCGTAGATGTCTGCCGGAACGGTCTGCAAGCCGGAAATGTAAATGATGGTGTTCATTGCCACTGCCTGCCATACGCCGACGATCAGCACGCCGATCCAGGCATATTTTTCACTGGCGAGAATGCTGTTTTCCAGGAATCCGATGTGCATTGCCTTGCCCACAGCCGGGATAATATAAGTAAAGATAAAGCTGAAGATATAGCCGACGATCAGTCCGCCCAGAATGTTCGGGACGAAGTATACGCCACGCAGCAGGCTCTTGCAGCGGATCCTGCTGTTCAGTCCCATTGCCAGAAGAAGACTCAGCACGTTAATCAGAATCGTGCCGGCGATGGCATACTTAAAGGTGAACAGATAGGAATGCAGCACACGTTCGTCGGAAAACAGGTCGATATAGTTCCGCAGACCCACAAAGTCAAACGAACCATAGCCACGGTAGTTGGTAAAGCTGTACACTGCACCGGTAATCAGCGGCAGCGTATTAAACAGGAAAAACAGAATCACAATCGGAATGGTCATTGCCAGAAACGTCCGGTTGTTGCTGCTCAATGCTTTTTTCTGTCTCATGATGCCTTCTCCTCCTCATATTTTTGTACTTTTGCGATGAGGTCACGGTTATAGCGTTTCCATTCCTTATCAAAGCGCTTGAGGAATTTCACGGTGGAATCGCTGCTGTCGTCCATCAGATAGGTCTGTACCATGGCGTCCACGCTCATCTCGCTGGGATAGTGGTGATCATGGAAGTCGGACATTCTGCCCTCATCAATATAGGAACGCATTCCGTCCAGCATAGAAGGCAGCGTAAAGTCGCCCTCCTTGCACGGTACGGCGTTCTGGTCGTCCAGATAGATCTGGATGGTCTCATCGTCATACAGGAACTGCAGAACTTCATAAACGGCATCCTTGTGCTTGGTCTCCTTCATCACGCAGAACTGCAGGTCTACGCCGGAATTCAGCACGTTGTCTGCCTCGTCCTCGTTTGCCGGGAACACGAAAGAGTCAATGTTCATGTCCGGATTGACCGACTGGATCTGCGGCACTGCATAGCTGCCGATGGGATACATTGCAGATTCTCCACGGGCAAATGCGGTGCAGGCGTCGTTATAGCTGTACGCATACGGATTCGGTTCTGCATATTCCAGCAGAGCCTTGTCTTTTTCTGCGACCTCCTGGTACGCATCGCTGAAGGTGGTCTTTCCGGCGTTGACATCGCTGCACGTAGACGGCGAGGACAATCCGACTGCCAGCGCATTCCAGGGTGCCATACAGGTCCAGGTGTCCTTATATCCCAGGTACAGCGGATACACGTCCGATTCGCTCTGGATCTGCTCGCACAGCGCCGTGAATTCGCTCCAGGTCGTGGGAATCTCCCAGCCGTTTTCCTCGAACATATCCTTGTTGTACAGGATGCCGGCACAGTTTGCCACATACGGCAGACCGTAAACGCCGTCCTTCGGGATAAACTCCAGTTCGTCCACAATATCCATGTACGCCGGCTTGATGTCCTGCACGCCCTCAAAGTCCGAAACGTCCAGGAACATATCTGCATCCAGGAAGTTGGAATAGTTGATGTCGCCGCCGATGCCGATGATGTCCGGATAATCCTCACGGATAAAGCGTGTTTTCAGCACGGTCATTGCCTCGTTGGGCGATTCAATGGTGAGATGGATGTCGTCGTGCGTTGCGTTGAACCGTTCCTCCATCTCCTCGAAAGCGGCAACCGCCTCCGGCTTGTACTGTACCATTGTGACTTCCGTTTTACCGTCATTGTTCGATTTTCCTGCACAGCCCGGCAGCAAAAGAGTAGACAATATTGCTCCCGCCAGAACCAGACTGCCTGCTGCATTCTTTTTTCTCATGTCGATCTTCCTCCTTTGTGGTAAAACGCTGCGTTTTCGATAAATTTATTATAACATACCCAGATGCGTCCTGTAAATATCACAAATCAACTTGTTTTTTGCCATTTTGCCGCTTTTTCATTCATTTCGGAAAAAGATGTTGCATTTTGGTATATTTCGTGATATAATGAGTATCATATGAACAGCTACAAACAGAACTTGAACATCAGCAGACTTTTTGAGAGGATTAAGGTAAATTTATGCAAAACTGGATTTTCTCTATTTTCCCCAATGACAACTTTGTTGACCTCGGATTATTCCAGTTCGGGTGGGAAAAGTGCGCCCCGGCGCATTCCTTCGGACCGGCAGCCAGAAACCACTATCTGTTTCACTATGTGCTGTCCGGCACAGGGACACTGATGGCAGACGACAGCAAGGGCGTAACGCAGACCTATTCCATCAAAAGTATGCAGGGGTTTATGATCTTCCCCAACCAGATCACCACCTATGTGGCAGACCACGACCTGCCGTGGGAATACGTCTGGATCGAATTTGACGGACTGCGGGTCAAGTCTATCCTGGACACCATCGGGCTGTCACTGGACAAGCCCGTCTATCACGCACGGAACAAAAACCTCCGGAAAGATATGGCAAACGAAATGCTGTACATCGCACGCAACAAGGACGCCTCGCCGTTCCACCTCATCGGGCATCTGTATCTGTTCCTGGACTATCTGATGCGCTCCGCAGCAGATGAGCAGATGGAGAGCGGCGGAAAGCTCCGGGACTTCTATATCCACGAGGCACTGACGTATATCGAACACAACTTCCAGAACGATATCACCATTGAGGATATTGCCAGCGTCTGCGGACTGAACCGCACCTACTTCGGGAAGATCTTCAAGGAGGCACTGGGAAAAACGCCCCAGGAGTTCCTGGTGAATTACCGGATGCTCAAGGCGGCAGAGCTGCTGAAGCTGACCCACCTATCCATCGGAGACATTGGCATCACAGTGGGCTATGCCAATCAGATGCACTTTTCCAGGGCGTTCAAAAATTGCTACGGTGTTTCTCCCAGGGAGTGGCGCAATCAGAACCGCCTGCCGGGGATTTTAGAGGACGAACGGGGATGACTTTGAAGGACAAAACCGCCCGATTTCCAGAAAGCAACTGGAAACCGGGCGGTTTTTCCTATTCCTCCTATGCGGCAAAAGAGGTTTTATTTGCAGGCTGGGTCTTTTTTCGGAATGTCCGCAAAAGAATCGGAACAGAGATCACTGCTGTGATGCACTCCGCCAGCGGAAATGCCCACCAGACCTGTTCCGTACCGTGACTACCTGCCAAAAACAGCAGGCAAAACGGAATCGGCAGCACCAGCAGCCGCAGCAGTGCCAGAACCAGCGGCGAAAATACACAGCGAAAGCCCTGTAAGATTCCCTGGATCAGTACAGTGACGCCCATAAACACATAGCCGAGCGTGCAGATCCGCATGGAACGCATACAGAGTTGATGGATCTCCGGGCTGTCTCCGCTCTGGAACAGTCCGGCAATGGGTGACGCAAAGATCTGAAACAGCAGTGTAACCAGCAGCATCAGTCCGGCGGCATACAGCAAACCATAGCGAACGCACTGCCGTAGCCTTGCCTTTTCCTGTCTGCCGTAATGAAACGCCACCACAGTAATCAGGGTATTGCTCAGTCCGAACGCTGCAAACAGGGCGAACTGCTGTATCTTATAGTAGATGCCATAAGCTGCCTGCAGCGGTTCTGCCATATCCCCCTGCGTTCCAAATACAAGATTGACGAAAAGGACCATGACAGAAAGCAGCCCTTGCATGATCGCAGCCGGAATACCGATGGCATAAATTCCACGAATCAGTCCCCACTGCGGACGAATGTGTTTCCAGTCCCGACGAATCTCCTTATCCCAGCGGTAATGGAACAGCATTGCCATGCCCAAAGATGCCAGCTGCCCGACGACTGTTGCAGCTGCTGCGCCTGTCACGCCCATATCCAGCCCGAAAATAAAGATGGGGTCCAGGATGATGTTCAGCAATGCACCAGTGATCTGCGCAATGGTGGAAAGATTGGTTCTGCCGGTCCCCTGCAAAAAGCGCTCATAAACCGTATAGCCAATGCTGCCGAAAGAGCCGATACAGCAGATTCGCAGATACTGCTCCCCCATTTCCTGGCGGAGTGCATTCCCGTTCGCCTGCATTCCGATGAACGCTCTGGTTCCGAAAATGCCGAACAAAAGAAAAACCGCATAAATACAGACGGCAAGAAAAATACCGTTTCCGGCAATGCAGGATGCCTTTTCAAAATTGCGTTCTCCCAGCGTCTTGGACAGCAGGGCGTTGATTCCGATACCAGTTCCCACGCCTACTGCAACAATGAGCAGCTGGATGGAATAGGAATCCGTCAGCGCCAGAACCGCTGTTGCGCCGTTTTCCATGTGGCTGACAAAAATGGTATCCACAATATTGTATACCGCCTGTAATACCATAGAAAGCACCATCGGCATCCCCATGCTGAGGATCAGTGTCCGTATCGGCCAATCTGCCAGCTTATTCGGTTTTCCGGCTTGTACCGCCGTGTTGTTTTTCTGCATATGTTTCATACCTCCAAAAGTAAATCTGCGCAAAAAAAAGGCGTAAACCCAGTCAAATACTAACTGGATTTACGCCGTTTCGCTACACGTTATAAGATTATTATATCACAGTGCGCAAAAAAGTGCAAGTGATATTTTATGAAATTGTTTGGCTCTTACGCCTCATCGTCCAGAACCGGAATACGGGACAGGATCTCTACGCCTTCCTGTGCCAGCTGCTGCTTGAATGCCTCTGCGGTCTTCTGGTCGCAGCCGCTGATCATGCAGCCGTTTTCTCTGGTGTTCAGCAGTTCTACGCCGACTTCATTGGCAATCTTGGCAAATACGCCGCTGCCGCAGGGAGAAGTCCGATAGCAGCGTGCTGCAAAGAAGTCGTCGATCGGTGCAACAAAGTCTGCGCCCTCTTCTGCCGGCTCCCAGCTCTGAGATTCCACAGTATCATTCTGCTTTACCTCGTCGATCAGATCGCCCAGGACTGCGCTTGCGGTCGGCAGCTTTCCGGCACCACGACCATAGAACATGGTCTTGTCCACGCCGTCGCCCCATACCATAACTGCATTGAATACGCCGTTTACATGGGAAATCAGGCTCTCGTTCATCACTACCATAGGCATAACCGTAGGCAGGATCTTTCCGTTTTCCAGACGCTTGACTGCGCCGATCAGCTTGACTGCGCCGCCGAAATTCTGTGCCAGCTGTACATCTTCCAGGGTGATGTTGCGGATACCCTTGGTGTATACCTGATCCGGATAAACGTGCTTGCCGAATACCAGCGAGGACAGAATGCAGATCTTCCGGCATGCATCGCCGCCGTCGATATCCGCAGAAGGATCACGCTCTGCATAACCCAGCTGCTGTGCCAATGCCAGCGCATCGTCAAAGCGCATTTTGTCGCAGATCATCTTTTCCAGAATGAAGTTGGTCGTACCGTTCAGAATGCCGGCTACTGCGGAAATATCATTGGCAGCCAGGCAGGTGTGCAGCGGACGGATGATCGGGATAGCGCCGCCGACGCTTGCCTCAAAGAAGAAGTTCACGTGATGCGCCTTTGCCACCTGGAGCAGGATGTCGCCTTTTTCTGCAACCAGCTGCTTGTTGGAAGTGGCAACGCTCTTGCCTGCCTCCAGACAGCGGCGTACAAAGTCGAATGCCGGGTTGACACCACCCATGCACTCTGCCACATAGCCGACCTCCGGGTCGTCCAGAATCACCTGGATATCGTGAACTACACGGTCACCGTAGGGATCGTCCGGGAACTCCCGCAGATCCAGAATATAGCCTACTTCCAGCTCTGTGCCGGTGTTCTTTTCGATCTTCTTCTGGTTGCGGTAGAACAGTTCTACCACGCCAGAACCAACTACGCCATAACCCAATACTGCAATCTTTTTCATTATAATACTTTCCTCCATATTCAGCAGCACCACACGCAGGATGCCGCATCATTCTCATTGCCTTTGGAAACACCGAATCAAGCCAGCTGTTGTCCTGGGTGTTTCTTAGAACCTGTCTTCACAAGAAATATATGTGGATTTTCGAGCATAATTTTGTTGCAGACAAGAAAAAAAATACGCAGGCGGGCTGTCGCCCGGCAAGTGTTTTTTACGCAGTATGCAGCAAAATTTGCCGAAAAGACACGTGTATACGCTTGTGAAGACAGGTTCTTATTTTCCAGACAGCAGCCGCACTTCCACCACGCCGTGCAGATCAGAGATCACACGTGTGATCTCGATGGGATTTGCCATGCCCTCTCCCATCTTGAGAGAAAGGGACACCAGCGCCACACCGTCTACCGGGATATTCTGATTCACCGTAAGGATGTTGGCGTGCATACTATATAATATAGTCAGCACATTGGAAAGCACGCCTGCCTGGTCACGGAGCGTGACGGAAAAGTTGACGATCTGCTGTGTCATCTTGTCATCATAGGCAAAGACACAGTCCCGATACTTATAGAAAGCGCTGCGTGAGATCCCCATGCGCTTGCACGCCGAGGAAAAGCTGCGCTCTGTTTTATCTGCCACAAGCTTTTTTACTTCCAGCACTTTTCCGAAAATTTCCGGCAGTACCGCAGTATCTACTACAATGTATCGTGTCCGTTTGTCCATATCCTGTCTGCACAGCAGCGTCTGTCAAAACCTACTGCGTTTTTCCTCCTCTTCAGAATATCCGGGCTTGTCTGCCGCTTTGCAGCAAATAGTCCGTGTACAAAAAACAATTGTACTTATATCAACTATATAACTATACCATGATTTTTTCTGTTTGTCAAGGGCATTCTACTGTTTTTTCTGCGAAAACAACAAGAAGTTGTTTTCACAGGTCAGCCCGTGTCTCTTTTCCGGTGGAAACCGTCTCCGGGTTTGTTTCCTTTTGGTATGCAGCGCACCGATGACGCATCCGGACGAAAACCGGAATAAGTTTTTTTCAAAAAAAGCCGTTTTTTTCTTTTTTTCCATAGAAAAAAACTTTGTTTCGTTTGAAAAGCAAGACAATTGCAGATTCGGGGGAAAATCACTTGACAAATTTCAAAAATTCGAGTATGATAATAATGTCAATTGGAAAAAGCACAGCAGTTCCGCTGAATTTCCTGTGCTGTGACGAATTGTGACAAGGAGAGCAGACTTGAAGAACAGACAGCAGCAGATGAAACCAAATACACACCGATTCAAACGGGTGTGCTGCCGCCGGATGCCGACAGGCATTTCTTCTGACCGCTCGGAAATGATAGGTGAAACAAAGGCGTTTCCATGATGAAACCGGTGCAGCTTGCAATAAGCTGTACGCAAACGGTGAACCATGAAAATGCTTTTTATTTTTAGGAGGTAATTATCATGTCCAAAAATGTTGCTGAGTACTTTGCATGCGACGTCTTCAATGATGAAGTCATGAAGGCAAGACTCCCGAAGCCGGTCTATAAGGCAATGACCAAAACCCGTAAGATGGGTACTCCCCTGGATCCCACTTATGCCGATGTTGTGGCAAATGCCATTAAGGATTGGGCGATCGAACACGGTGCGACCCACTATACCCACTGGTTCCAGCCGATGACAGGTTCTACCGCAGAAAAGCACGACTCTTTCATCAGCCCGACTGACAACGGCATGGTAATTATGAACTTTTCCGGCAAAGAGCTGGTCAAGGGCGAACCGGATGCCTCTTCTTTCCCGTCCGGCGGTCTGCGTGAGACCTGCTCTGCAAGAGGCTATACCGCATGGGATCCGACTTCCTACTGCTTTGTGAAGGAAGGCTCCCTGTACATTCCGACCGTTTTCGTTTCCTATACCGGTGAGGCACTGGATAAGAAGACACCGCTGCTGCGTTCCATGGACGCACTGAGCCAGCAGGCTGTCCGCATCCTGCGCCTGTTCGGCAACACCACCGCAACCAAGGTCACTTCTACCGTTGGTCCGGAGCAGGAATACTTCCTCATCGACAAGAAGATGTACGACAAGCGTGAAGACCTGATCATGACCGGCCGTACCCTGTTCGGTGCAATGCCGCCGAAGGGTCAGGAGCTGGATGACCAGTACTTCGCAAATCTGAAGCCCCGTGTTGCAGCTTATATGGCTGACCTGGACGAGGCGCTGTGGAAGGTCGGCGTATTCGCTACCACCAAGCACAACGAAGTTGCACCGGCACAACACGAAATGGCACCGGTATTCTCCACCACCAACATTTCCACCGACCAGAACGAGCTGGCAATGGAAGTGATGGAAAAGGTCGCTCTGAAACACGGTCTAGTTTGCCTGCTGCACGAAAAGCCGTTCGACGGCGTGAACGGTTCCGGTAAGCACAACAACTGGTCCATGGCTACCAACGATGGTCAGAACCTGCTGGATCCGGGCAGCACACCGATGGAAAATATGCAGTTCCTCACATTCCTGTGCGCAATCATCAAGGGTATTGATGAATATGCAGACCTGCTCCGCATCAGCGCATCTTCTGCCGGAAATGACCACCGTCTGGGTGCAAACGAGGCACCGCCGGCAATCATCTCCATCTTTATGGGCGAAGAACTCCAGGGCGTTCTGGACGCACTGGAGGCAGGCACTTCCTACAAGAGCGAATCCAAGGTATTCGAGATCGGCGTAGATGCTCTGCCGGACTTCCCGAAGGATTCCACCGACCGGAACCGTACTTCTCCGTTTGCATTCACCGGCAACCGTTTCGAGTTCCGTATGGTCGGCTCTTCCGACAACATCGGCTGCCCGAACTCTCTGCTGAATGCGATCGTAGCCGGCGAGCTGTCTGACATCGCCGACAAGATGGAAGGCGTTCCGGCTGACAAGTTTGATGACGAGCTGAAGTCCCTGCTGGTTTCCATCATCAAGGATCACAAGCGTATCATCTTCAACGGCAACGGCTACTCCGACGAGTGGGTCGCTGAGGCTGAAAAGCGTGGTCTGCCGAACTTCAGATCCACCGTTGACTGTGTTCCGCACTATGCAGACCCGAAGAACATTGCTCTGCTGGAAAAATTCGGCGTACTGTCTGAAAAGGAAATCAAGGCTCGTATGGAGGTCCTGCTGGAAAACTATGCAAAGACCATCAACATCGAGGCTCTGACCATGATCGACATGGCGAAGAAAAAGTATATCCCGACCTGCATCGCATACACCAAGGAGCTGTGCGACGCTGTGGCTGTGAAGAAGTCCCTGGAGATCTGCCCGTGCGTCGAAAAGGAACTGGCAGAAAAGGTAAGCAGCCTCACCAAGGATGCCTATACCACAACCAACAAGCTGGAAGAGGCTGTTGCCGCAGCTGCTGCCAAGGATTCCTGTGTTCTGGATATGGCAAAGTCCTATCGGGAAGAAGTTATTCCGGTGATGGATGCACTCCGTGCCGCAGTAGACGGTCTGGAAGTAATTCTCCCGTCCTGCAAGTGGCCGGTACCGGCATACAGCGACATTATCTTCAATGTCTGAGATCTGCCGTAAAATAGCGCAAGAATGAGAAGAATGGATTACCTCCCATTCTTTTGAAAGACCGTCTGTGTTTTCGCAGGAAAGCACAGGCGGTCTTTTTGTGCATCATTAAAACAAATTGTTTTGATTTTTCCCTTGACAACTGCACTGCCCTATGCTATACTATAATCATAAACCGTTGCATGATGTATACAACAGTTAAAACAGTTATTTCATGGGAGCTGATCTACAATGCTAACAAAACATAACAACATAAAACGTATTCTCGCAGTGATCCTGGCAGTTCTGGCGCTGGTCGGCGGTCTCTACGGCATATGCCGGGCAGTGAGAACCGCCAGAGCCTACGACGTGGCACCGCTGACAGATGCACAGCTGACAGACCTAGACTTAACGGGCATCACCCATCTGATGATCGTAGCGCACCCGGACGATGAAACACTCTGGGGCGGAGCGCATATTGCAGACGGCGGCTATCTGGTGGTCTGCATCACCAACGGCAACAATCCCACACGTTCTGCGGAGTTTCAGTCTGTGATGCAGGCATCCGGAAATGTGGGGCTGATCCTGTCCTATCCGGACAAGGTTGCCGGAAAGCGGGACAACTGGAATCATGTCCGCACCCAGATCCGGACAGACCTGGAAAAGGTCATGACCTATCAGCCCTGGGAGGACATTGTGACACACAACGCCAAGGGCGAATACGGACACATCCACCACAAAATGACACACCAGATCGTCACCGCACTGTACGATGCCGACCAGCTGCAAATGCCGCTCTATGTCTTTGGCAAGTACTACCGTGCCGCAGCGCTCCCGGATGTCAAGGACACGCTGACGCCGGTTTCCGACGAGGGACTGGAGAAAAAGGAGAAACTGTTACAGCTGTACACTTCCCAGGCACATACGATCCAGGGACTTTCTCATATGAACCCCTATGAGATGTGGACGCAGACCCGTGGAGGTGCGGCAGATGATACAGCGGCGTAATACTGCGACGAAACGGCAGACGCTGCTGCACTGTGGCGCACTGGCGGCGATTCTGGGAGTTGTGGTCGGGCTGATCTTTCTGGTGCATCCCGGCTGTGTCTACGGGGCGCAGACTGACTGGAGCAACCAGCACTTCGCCATTCCGGAATATTTCCGCACCCGGTTTTATGCCACCGGAAATCTATTTCCCAACTTTGCCATGCAGCTGGGCAGCGGACAGAACATTTTCAATTTCGCCTATTACGGCTTATACAGCCCGGTGATCCTGCTTTCGTTCGCCTTCCCCTGGATGACCATGGCGACCTATTTGCAGATCTCCAACATTCTGCTGACGCTGATCGGTACACTTCTGTGCTACTTCTGGCTGCGGAAATGGTTTGTTCCAAATCTGGCATTCTTCCTGGCGCTCCTCTATCTGACAGCGGCACCGGTGATTTTTCACGGTCATCATCACATTATGTTTGTGAACTATCTGCCCTTTTTATTCTGGGCGCTGCTCTCGGTACATCACGCTCTGGAAAAACGGTTCTCTCTACATCTGATCGCCGCATCGGTCTGCATTCTTCTCACCAGTTTCTTTTTCAGCGTCGGCGCATTTTTTGCCATTGTCATTTACGCCGTCTTTCTGACGCTGCACCGGCATCACGTACACCAGGTGCGTCAGATGCTCCGCACGCTTTGCATTATCGGACTGCATCTGCTGCTCAGTGCTGTGATTGCAGCCTTTCTGCTGCTGCCGGTTGCCTGGACACTGCTCCATGGCAGAGACGCCTCCGGCAGTTCACAGTCTCTCTGGAGCATCCTGCTCCCGGGTGTCCACCTGCGCTATCTGACCTACAGTCCCTTTTCCATCGGCATGACTTCGTGCAGCGTCCTTGCAGTCTGCGCCATGCTCTGCTTTCCCAGAAGATCGACCCGGTTTCTCGCCGGCGTATTCGGCGTGATTCTGGTCTGCCCTCTGCTGCTGTATCTGATGAACGGCACCATGTATCTCGATCCGAAAGCATACATTCCCCTGCTGCCCCTGCTGCTCCTCCTGTGCGGTTTTTTCTGGCGGCAGCTCCGTTCCCGTCAGATACTGCTGAAACCCACGCTGCTGCTGTTTGCATCGGCACTGGGGTTGGGTATCCTGACCAACAGCGGCACGGCTGTGGAGCAGATCGCAGCCATTCTGGACGGTATCTGTATGCTGCTCGCCTTTGTGCTGTATCTGCACCGGCAAAGCACCCGGAAACCCGGCAAGTCGCTCAAGCTCCTGCTGATGCCTACGCTGGCGTTCAGCATTGCCACCTGTCTGGCGGTCAATCTGGGCGACACCTACATGACCAGGAAAGACGTGGACATTGTTTACTCGAATGAGATCCAGACGCTGACCGACCAGGTTGCCGCAGACGATGACTCGTTCTATCGCATCTCCAACGAATACCACGTCGGAGACACGGTAAACCGCATCTGGGGAAAGGACTACTACCGCAGTTCCGTCTATTCCTCCATTCACAACGCATCGTTCTCCGATTTCTACTTCCACCAGGCATACAACGAAAACGGCATCCGGAATGCGGCAATGATTGTCCAGTCCAAGAATCCCATCTTCGGCATTCTGATGGGCGAAAAGTACCTCATCAGCCAGAAACCCATTCACCGGTACGGTGTACAGCAGATCGGACAGGAAGGCGATTACCTGCTCTATGAAAACACCCTGGTGTATCCCATCGGTTTCGCCACATCCAACGTCATTACCGCCCAGCAGCTGAAACAATTCCACTACCCCGGCCGGCTGGAGGCACTGCTGGAAAATGCGGTGGTGGATGAGGACGACCTGCCGGACAATGCCTCTTACCAGGCACATCTGCCGGACAGCATCCAGAAAATTTCACCGAAATATACGGCGACCTCATGCAGCAATAACCAGATCACCCAGCTGGAGGACGGCAAGTTTTACGTCCACAGCAAGAAGGACTTTTCTGTTACGGTCACGCTGCAGGAACCGATCGACGCACTCCTCCTGCTGAAATTCCACGTGGACAATCATCTGGGAAACGGCACGACTACCGGGGACGTTGCAATCACCATCAACGGCATCCGCAACAAGCTGACCGATCCGCAGTGGAAATATCAGAATCAGAACAACAACTTCCAGTACACCATCTCTTCGGACGAGCCGATCCAGAAGTTGAAACTGAAATTTTCCGCCGGAGACTATGTGATCTCGCAAAGCGCCATGTACACCATGCAGTATGACACACTGCACCATGCGGCTGAACAGCTCAGCCCCTGGGAGCTGCGCCATGATAATCTGGGCGACGACACCATGGAGGGCGACATCCAGGTGAAAGAGGACGGTTGGTTTGTGCTGGCTGTCCCCTATGACACCGGATTCCACGTCACCATCGACGGCAAGGACACTGCATACTACCGCACGGACAAGGACTTCCTGGGCTGTCCCATCTCCGCCGGCAGCCACAGCATCCGCATCACCTATGCGGCACCGCTGGCAAAGCAGGGACGCTGGTGTTCTGCCGCAGGGGTCGGCATTACAGTACTGCTGTTCCTGGGGAACAGCCTGCTCCGGCGTCACAGCCGAAAGAAACGCAGCACCGCTCCATGCAACTGATAAGGCAAGTCCATTTATCACGCAAACCGCATTTTCAGAGGTTCTGGAAATGCGGTTTTTTTATCGGTTGATCTCACGCTTGTCCGTCCGGTTGAGAAGATAATCCACCGAGACGTCATAAAAGTCTGCCAGGCGCACCAGGACTTCGGTGGGAATATCGTGGCCGCCGGATTCATAATAGCTATAGGTGCGCTGGCTGATAAACAAGTTCTTCGCCATGTCAGTTTGCGTCATGTCCATGTCCTCCCGTAAATTGCGGATTCGAATATACTGCATAAAATATCACCCTTTCAAGATTATGGTTTTATTTTATGCTAGAACAAAACGTTCTATTGACTTTTAGAACAAAACGTGCTATAATATAGCTGTCACATTTCAGAAATCTGTGACGAAAACAAATCTAAGGAGGACGTTATGCGTAAAAAATGGATTGCAGGGTTGCTGGCAATTTCGATGATTGCGGCAATGGGCGGTTGTTCCGGTGCCGGAACCAGCAGTTCTTCCCAAAAGGCAAAGGAATCTTCTGCTGGTGAAAGCAGTGTTGCAGAAGAAAGCAGTGAAACGGAAGAGAACCAAAGCGAGAACAGCAGCGAGGCAGAAAAAAACGCCGATACTGCTAACCAATCAAAAGTGTTGTTTGAGGACAGCACTGCCCGAATTACCTACACCGGTACTGACGAAGAAAGCTGGATGGGCAAGGGGCTGAAGGTTACCATTGAGAATCTGTCTGACAAAAATATTACCGTTCAGACCAGAGAAACTTCTGTCAACGGGGTCATGGACGACCCATATTTTTCTTGTGATGTGGCATCCGGAAAAACAGCAAATGACACAATCTATTTTTCCAGCAAGGACGACCTGGGAACGATTGAACTTTCCTTCCACATCGTCGACAGTGACACATACGACACGATTGCCGACACCGAAAAAGTCACTCTGGTTATCGATGACAGCATCACCAGCGAAAAGACAGAGGCTGACAAGATCTATGAATCGAATGGCGTAGTCGTTTCTTATGCCGGCAAAGTGGACGACGATATCTGGGGAACACAATTCCAATTTCTCATCGAAAACAACGGTACAGAAACCTACACTGTTCGTGCGGAAAATATTTCCATAGACAATGTGATGTACGACGGCTCTCTATATGCCGAAGTTGCAGCTGGAAAATACGCTGACGATACCATGTCATTTATCGGGGAAGACCTTCCGGAAGAAATGAACGAATTGGAATTCAAACTGGTAATCAGCAATAGTAATTATGAAACCGTAGCAGAATCCGACCCGATTAAGGTTTCTGTACAGTAAAAAATCAAAAAGTAGAGGTATTTTATCATGGCAAAAGGTCAAAAAACAATTTACAAAAACGGCGCAGTCATTCTGCGCATGGTTCTTGGCATTCTCACCATTGTGATTTCCGTAATTGTGGGATTCCAGTCCTGTGCCGCCGGTATCGGCGAAGCAATTTCCGAAGCTGACAGTTCCAGCGGCGCCGGCGGATTGTTCACTGGATTTTTCCTGCTGGCTGCCGGCATTGTTGCAGTTGCTGCCAGAAAAACAAAAGGCGGCACTATTGCAGCGATCATTCTGTATGCACTCGCCGCAATTTTCGCTTTTGCAAATCTGAGCAAAAACTTTGGAGATCTGACCGTATGGGCAGTGCTTTCCGTAATTTTCGCAGTGGTACTGGTAATCACTCTGTTCTTAAAGGAAAAGAACACTTCTACTGAAACCACAGCAGAGTAAGCATTCCACACTTTTATACGCAAAAAGCGCTGTGCAGCATTTCCGCTGCACAGCGCTTTTCTTATCTATGAAATATTTTTTTCTTACTGTTCTGCCTGCTGTTTCCGGCGAGCCTCCAGCTCTTCCAGCGCATCCTTGCGGGACAGGCTGATCTTGCCGTCCTTGATGTCCATGACCTTGACGATCACAGCATCGCCCACAGAGACCACGTCCTCGACACGTTCTACACGATCCTTGTCCAGCTTGGAAATATGCACCAGACCGTCACGTCCCGGAGCGATCTCCACGAACGCACCAAACGGCTTGATGGAAACTACCTTGCCCTTATAGATCGAACCAACCTCCGGGTCAATGGCGATGGTCTCGATCATCTGGTATGCCTTGCGGCAGCCATCCATGGAAATGCCGCTGATGAATACGTTTCCGTCCTCGTTTACGTCGATCTTTACGCCGCATTCCGCAGACATCTTCTGAATGACCTTACCGCCCTGTCCGATGACATCCCGAATCTTGTCGGTCGGGATCTTGATCTGGAGCATTTTCGGCGCATATTCGCCTACGGTCTCTCTCGGTGCCGGGATTGCCTTCAGCATGATCTCATCCAGAATGTACAGACGAGCCTTGCGTGTCTTTTCGAATGCCTCTGCGATGATCGCCGGTGTCAGACCGTCTACCTTGATGTCCACCTGGATGGCAGTGATACCCTTCTTGGTACCGCCAACCTTAAAGTCCATATCGCCGTAGAAATCCTCCAGACCCTGGATGTCTACCATAGTCTTGAACTCGTCGCTGTTGGGCAGTGTAATCAGACCGCAGGAAATACCGGCAACCGGTGCATGAATCGGCACGCCGGCATCCATCAGCGCCAATGTCGAGCCGCAGATCGATGCCTGAGAGGTAGAGCCGTTGGAGGACAGTACCTCAGAGACCAGGCGCATTGCATACGGGAATTCTTCCACCGTGGGCAACACCGGAATCAGCGCACGCTCTGCCAGTGCGCCGTGACCGATCTCACGGCGTCCCGGTCCACGGCTGGGCTTTGTCTCGCCTACAGAGTAGGACGGGAAATTGTACTGGTGCATATACCGCTTGGAGGTCTCTTCGTCCAGACCGTCCAGTTTCTGGCTGTCGCTGACCGGTCCCAGTGTTGCCACAGTCAGCACCTGTGTCTGACCACGGGTAAACAGACCAGTGCCGTGTACACGGGGCAGAACGCCAACCTCAGCCGCCAGCGGACGAATCTCATCAATGCCTCTGCCGTCCACACGCTTGCCCTCATAGAGCCATGCACGGACGATCTTCTTCTGGATGAGGTACAGGATCTCGTCGATCATGCCGGTCTCTTCGCCGCAAACGGCATCGAAAGTCTCGTGTGCCGCATCAATGATCGGGCGCAGGCGTGCATCCCGTTCGTTCTTGTCGTTGGTGTCCAGAGCGTGTGCCACCTGGTCATGCACCATTGCATCAACATTCTCGAACAGCTCCTGGTCTACCTCGTGCGCCTCAAAGACAAACTTCTCCTTGCCGATTTTTGCCTGGATGTCGGAAATAAAGGCAACCATTTTTTTGATTTCTTCATGACCGGTAAGAATTGCCTGGAGCATGGTATCCTCCGGCACTTCATTGGCGCCAGCCTCGATCATGACGATCTTGTCCTTAGTGCCGGCAACGGTCAGATGCAGGTCATTGTGCTGGCGCTGTTCCAGCGTCGGGTTCAGCACGATCTCGCCGTCAACCAGTCCTACGCTGATGCCGGCGATCGGTCCGTTCCAGGGAATATCGGAAATGGACAGCGCAATAGAAGTGGCGATCATGCCCACAATATCCGGTGCGCAGTCCTGGTCCACTGCCAGAACCGTCATGACAACGGAAACGTCATTCCGCATGGACTTCGGGAACAGCGGACGAATCGGACGGTCTACCATACGAGAGGTCAGAATCGCCTTTTCCGAGGGCTTTCCTTCCCGCTTGGTGAAAGAACCGGGAATCTTTCCCACCGAATACATCCGTTCCTCATAGTCCACAGACAGCGGGAAAAAGTCGATGCCCTCTCTCGGCTTTGCGCTTGCAGTGACATTCGCCATCACCACGGTATCGCCGTAGCGTACCCAGCAGGAACCGTTCGACAGAGCGCAGGTCTTTCCGGTCTCGACCGAAAGGGGTCTGCCGGCAAAGGTTGTTTCAAATCGTTGTGCGTTCTCAAACATATCTTGTCTTTCCTTTCCTGATTCCAGCCACCCGAATTCGCAAAAAGCCCTATACTTCGACAATTGCAGCGCCCGATGAAGTACACGGCTTAATGCGAATGCCTGTTTTTGGAATCGTTATCATACACAGAAAGGCAGACAAAGCACTCGGCTCTGTACTGCCTTTCCCTTTTTTCGTCGTTGTATCTTACTTACGGATACCCAGCTTCTCGATTGTTGCACGATAGCGGTTTACATCCTTCTTCTTCAGATAGTTCAGAAGGTTTCTTCTGTGACCAACCATCTTCAGCAGACCACGTCTGGAGTGATGGTCGTTCTTATGAGACTTCAGATGTGCAGTCAGATCGTTGATTCTCTTTGTCAGAATGGCGATCTGTACTTCCGGAGAACCGGTATCGTTCTCGTGGGTACGGTTTTTCTCGATGATCTCAGTTTTTTCTTCTTTCAGCAGCATTTTCTTTCACCTCATTTAGTATTATCATGCACATAGAAAAAGGCAGGTGATATTCCGTTACGAAAGCGGAAATCCGCTTTTCTCCGGCTTACTCCAGATTCCAAGTACATGACCTTTGTTATTATACCACATTTTCCGGCACTTGTAAAGTATTTATTTTGTAAATTAAGAAATAATTTTTCCTTTTCCCTTGTGAGTACGTCCTCCGCCGGACTGCTTTCCGCCGGCTTTTTTCGGCGGTTCAATGGGCTTTTCCTTGCCGCCCATGTCCTCGAACACGGTCTCCTCTTCCGACGCAGAGACCTGCGCCAGTTCCGGATTGACTTCGCCACGCTGTTCATAGTACGGGTTGATGATGTACTTCTGAATGATGGGATAAGACTGGAACGTAATCACCAGTCCCAACCAGGATGCCGGCATAAACGGCAGCAGGAACAGCAGGATCATGGAGTACTTGATGTTCACAAACATGAATACCAGCACATAAACTGCGATCACAGCCGCCAGGATCAGCGTGGTGATGATATTGGTTTTCAAGGCGACTACAGACAGCGCCAGGGAATTTTTCAGCACATTTTTCAGAGACAGGTTCGTGGAAACCAGCATGGGGAAAATGTAGAAATTCATGATAAGTGCGATGACGCCGATGCTCAGCGTAATGGCAAAAAAGATGTAGTACACCTTGCTCCCCGACTGCTCAATGAGCTTCGGATATACATAAAACGCCGCCGAGATGCAGCACGCCAGCAAGCAGTCCAGCACGCCGATAATACAAGAATACTTGAATTCCGAACGGAACGCCTTGAAAAAGTCATGCACCAGAAACGTAGGCTTTTCCATGACAAAATTTTTCAGGATCTTCGTATGCGCCGCCGTTGCCGGTCCGATAATTACAGCAAACAGCACCAGACAGGCCGCCGCCAGAATGATTCCCAGCTGGGAGTCGAGGGCAAGCGCCAGGACAACTGCGCCGATCACCGGCAAAAAGCTGAGAAAATACAGCAGATTCAGCTCAAACAGTTTCCAGAACTTTCTGCCGAATATCTCAAAAAAGCGGAAAAAGCCCTTTTTCTTCGGTGCATTTTTTGCGATACCGGAACCGGCACGCTCGTAATTCGATCCAAACAGACCCATAGACAAACTTCCTTTCCGAAGAGCGTGCCGGAAAGAAAGCACGCCCTTATTTTACCGCCGCATAGAACGCCGTCCCATAGGCGAACCCGAACAGCAGCAGAAACACTGCAAGCACAACGAATCTGGCGCAGTACATCCGGAGCTGGTGATACATCTGCTCTTCCGGCTCATTCCGGAAACCGTAGGCAGTGAAATAGCCGGAGAACCGCAGGGATTCCCTCGCCGCCAGCACCAGCAGCGCCGACATCGGCACAAAATAGCACAGCAGCGTCGTACTGCGCACAAAAGCGCCGCCGGCACTGCACTGTGTCTGCAAGGTGCCGCCCATGCACACGCCGTAGGTCAGCAGCAGCAGCCACGCAAAAGGCTGTCCCACAGCCGAAAAGCCCAGCAGAAAAAACGCCAGCAGGAACAGCAGGATGTCCCCTGCGCTCTCCGTCCAGAGTGCCGGAAGAGTAGGCTTGGTCTGAAAAAACATTCCCAGAAAGCCTGCCCAGCCCGTAGGCACGCCGTCATACTGCCACCGCAGCATGACCATGCCCCAGGCTGTCCCCAGTAAAATGCAACCAAACAGCAGGCAGAACAGCCGCTGTCTGCGCTCCGTTGTTGTCAGTGTTGTTCGCTTTCGGATCATCACAGATCGCTCCTTTGCTTTGCAAATTGGCTTGTACCTGCTCTCATCCTATGCGGTATATTTTTTGATTATGATTTCTCAGAACCTGTTTTCACAAGCGTATATATGTGTCTTGTGAAAACGGGTTCTTATTTTGCCAGCTCGTATGCACGCTTGGTGCAGCTCTCGCAGGCATTCCGGACAGCATCAGACAGCTTGCCCTCGTACAGCTGATCCAGACCGGCAAGCGTCGTTCCGCCCGGCGAAGAGACCTGGCGGATCAGTTCGTCGATCGAATAGCCGGAGTCCGTAATCATCTTTGCAGAACCGATCAGCGACTGTGCAAACAGTTCCTTTGCCGATGTCTCCGGGAGACCCACTTTTGCGGCATAATCCAGAAAGCTTTTCGCAAACAGATAGATGAAAGCCGGGCTGCTGCCGTTAATGGCGATGACCTCTTTCATCTGCTCTGGCGCAATGACAGCGGTCATGCCGCAGCTGCCGAAAATGCGCTGTACCACAGCAAATTCCGCATCGCTGACAGCATCGTCTTTCGCCAGTGCAGTTGCGCCCTCGCCCAGCAGCAGCGGTGTGTTCGGCATCGCCAGAACCACTTTTGCATAGGGCTTTGTCATTTTCCGGATAAAGTCCGCACCGATGCCGGCAGCGATAGAGACCAGAACCGTCTCTTCTGTCACTGCATCTGCAATCTGCGGCAGCACCTCTTCAAACTTCTGCGGCTTGATCGCCAGGAATACGTACTGACTCTTTTCCACCACTTCGGCTGCGCTCCCGCACTTCTGCACGCCGCAGTTTGCCAGAGCGTCAACTTTCGCCTCGGTCGGGTTGTATGCGAACAGCGAGGTTTCCTGTTTCAGGCTGCTGCCGGCGATTCCTTTCAGAATCGCACTGCCCATATTGCCAACACCAATAAATCCAATGGTATCCATGTACATTCTCCTTCTTTCTTTTTCTGCCGGAAATATCCCCGTCGGGAAATTTTTCCGGACAACATATCATTTCTATTATACTGCAAATTGCACAAAATTGCAAGGGAAACACAAAATAAAGCCTGCGCACAAAATTTGCAGCTGTTTTTTCAGCAGATTGCCTAAAAAATCCACAGGCATCCGATTGGATATGCCGGGGAATCCGCAATCTGACTGCGTATGGGATTCCGTGTTTTCCAGATATGCCAAACAAAAAAGTGGACGCACTTTCGCACGTCCACCCCTTTTCAGCATTCTTTTACAGTTTCATTAGAATGCAACATCTTCTGCGATCTGATGCAGCTTTTCATCATACGGCTTTGTCATAGACAGAGCTTCCTGGATGTCGAAGTCAACGACCTTGCCGCCCTGCATACCTACAACACGGTTGCCGATGCCCTGCTCCAGCAGTTCAACTGCATAGTAGCCCATTTCAGTTGCAGCAACACGGTCACGAACGGTCGGAGAACCGCCACGCTGTACGTGACCCAGAATGGTTGCACGGGATTCAATGCCGGTCTTTTCCTGGATCAGCTTGCAGATCTCTTCCGAATGACCGATATTCTCTGCAACAACGATAATGAAGTTCTGCTTGCCTCTTGCCTTGAATTCCATCATCTTTTTAGCGATCTTATCCAGATCATACGGCTTTTCCTTTGTGATGATCTCCAGTGCGCCGGATGCAACACCGGTATTCAGCGCAATGTAACCTGCACCACGACCCATAACCTCAACAACGCTGCAGCGATAGTGAGACTGGCTGGTGTCGGACAGCTTGTCCATCAGCTCCATTGCGGTATTCATTGCAGTATCATAACCAATGGTGTAATCGGTGCAGGCGATATCGTTGTCGATGGTACCCGGCAGACCTACACACAGGATGCCGTGTGCAGACAGATCTGCTGCGCCACGGAACGAACCGTCACCGCCGATGACAACCAGACCTTCCAGACCATACTTTTCACAGGTAGCCTTTGCCTTCAGCACACCCTCTTCGGTGCGGAACTCCGCACTTCTTGCAGTGTACAGCATGGTGCCGCCACGGTTGATAATACCGGCAACACTCATCTCGTCCATCGGCTCAATGTCATCGTCCAGCAGGCCGCAGTAGCCACGCTTTACGCCATATACTGTCATGCCCTTTTTCAGAGCCGCACGAACAACAGCACGTACTGCTGCATTCATACCCGGCGCATCGCCGCCGCTTGTCAATACACCAATCGTTTTAATCATAAACGTATTCTCCATTCCGCCGCATGGCAAAATTTTGAAACGGCAGCGCAGCTTGAAAGCCGCATACGCATTCACCATTCCATTCCTATTCTATTATACTGATATTTCCCGGGTTGTCAAGTGGTATTCGAAAAAGTTAACAAGTTCCATGCAAAATTTGAGCAACTCTGCACAAAAAATGAAAATGTCTATTTTGCCGGCAGGAACCCGATCTGTTCCGGCGGAACCAGCCCGCAGAGTGCAGCATACGATTCCGGCTGCACCGCCATCGCCTGTCCGCCACGCAGAGAGAGCATCTTTTTCCGGTCGGTCAGATAAAAGCAGACCGGCACATCTCCCGGATACTGCTGCACCAGCGCCGCAAGTGCGTGGAGCTTTTCCGTCTGCCGGGAGTCCGTCTTGATGCAGAGCCTGCCCTGGGACATGGTGCGCCGGAATCCTTCCTCCGTCAGAACGCTGTCGCACAAAACGCTGACGGTCTCTTCCTTCTGCGTCAGCTTTCCACGGATGCACAGGACAGCCTCCTTTTCCAGATACTGCCGCACCGCCGGATACAGGGACGGGAACACCACGCAGTCCGCCGTGCCGCTCCTGTCCTCACAGGTGAGAAAGCACATGGTCTCTCCCTGTTTTGTGGTGTGCTGTTTGATGTGCTGGAGCGTCACGATCAGCAGTACCGATGCACCATCTTTCTGTTCCCGGAGCGATGCCGCATCCACGGCGTGACAAAGCCGGCGCAGCCACTCCACCTGTTCCAGCGGATGCCCGGAAAGATAAAGCCCCAGGCTGTCGTGTTCCAGCTGGAGCAGAAATGCACGGTCATACTCTGCCAGCGGCGGAATCTGCGTCTCCTGGACTGCCCTTTCGTCTGCACCGCCGAACAGGTTCATCTGCCCGGTCACAATGCTGTTCCGCTCGTCCCGGCAGTCTGCCAGCACCTGTTCCTGGAACTCGATCATCTGCCGCCGGTTCAGTCCCAGCCCGTCCAGCGCACCGCAGCGAATCAGGCTGTCCAGTGCCTGCTTATTCAGACCGCAGGGCAGCATTCTCCGGCAGAAGTCTGCCAGACTAGTGAAGTTTCCCTCTTTCTGCCGCTGTTCCGTCATTGCCTGGATAAAGCCACGCCCCAGGTTCTTTACTGCCAGCAAGCCGAACCGGATGTGGTCGCCACACTTTGCAAATACTGCCGTGCTTTCGTTGACATGAGGCGGCAGGACTTTTACCCCGGCATTCTGACAGGCGGTGAGGTATTCCATAGTCTTGGTGGTATCGCCCATGACGCTGGTCAGCAGTGCCGCCATATCGTCCGCAAAATAATGCACCTTGAGATATGCCGTCTGATACGCCAGGTACGCATAGGAAACCGCATGGGATTTGTTAAAGGCATAGTCTGCAAACACGGCGATCTCATCAAAAATGGCGTTTGCCGTTTCCGCAGAGACACCGTTTGCCACTGCGCCGCAGCAGGGCGAACTGCCGTCTGAGCCGTCACTGCCGTAGACGAACGCCTGGCGCTCCCGTTCCATGACATCCTGCTTTTTCTTTGCCATGGCACGGCGCACAATGTCTGCTCTGCCGTAGGAATAGCCCGACAGTACCCGGCAGATCTCCATGACCTGCTCCTGGTACACCATGCAGCCGTAGGTCGGTTTTAGAATCGGTTCCAAAAGCGGATGGGCATAGGCGATCTTTTCCGGGTGGCTGCGGTTTTCCAGATAGAGGTCGATAGACGAGCGTGGACCAGGACGATACAGCGAAAGCACCGCCGTCAGATCTTCCAGGCAGCGTGGTTTCAGACGCATCAGCACGTGGCGCATCCCGGCGCTTTCAAACTGGAACACGCCGGCAGTATCCCCACGGGACAGCATCTCGTACACTGCCGGGTCATCCAGAGATATAGCATCCATGGAGAAATCCGGTTCGTACTGCTGCACTGCCCGGACACAGTCCCGGATAATGGTCAGATTCCGCAGTCCCAGAAAGTCGAATTTCAGCAGTCCCATATGCTCCAGCACGCCCATGGGATACTGTGTCACAATGGTCTCATCGTTGCGCTGGAGCGGCACAAGGTCTGTAATGGGAACTGCCGAGATGAGGACACCGGCGGCATGGGTGGAGGCATGGCGTGGCATTCCCTCCAGCTGCATCGCCATATCCAGCAGCTTTTTCGCAGTGGCATCCGTCTCATACAGTTTCCGCAGGTCAGCCCCGTCCTTACTCTCCATGGTCTGGGCAATGGTATTTCTGGAGTCGATGGACTTAGCAATTTTGTCGCAGAGTCCGTAGGAAATCCCCATCGCCCGTCCGGCATCCCGCACTGCGCCACGGGCTTTCATTAAGTCGAATGTGATGATCTCCGACACACGGTCTGCGCCGTACCGGGAGATCACATATTCCTTGACACGCTGTCTGCCCTCAATGCAGAAGTCGATATCGAAGTCAGGCATACTGACACGTTCCGGATTGAGAAAGCGCTCGAACAGCAGCTGATACCGGATGGGGTCGATCTGGGTAATGCCCATGCAGTAAGCGCAGAGACTGCCTGCACCGGAGCCACGCCCCGGTCCCACCGGGATATCATTGCGGCGTGCGAAGTTGATATAATCCCACACGATGAGGAAATAGTCCACATAACCCATTTCGGTAATGACGGAAATTTCCATGCGCAGCCGGTCAAGCACCTCCTTGGACGGATGCGCACCGTAGTGCTGATACAAGCCGTCCCGGCACAGCTGCAAAAACAGCTTTCGGCAGTCCGACACGCCGTCCATGGTGAACTTGGGCAGCCAGATCTTTCCGGTCTGGAACTCCACATGACAGCGCTCGGCAATCTTCGCAGTGTTGGTAACTGCCTCCGGGACATCTGCAAACAGCGCAGCCATTTCCGCCGTGGATTTCAGATAGAACTCGTTGGTCTCGAAGTGCATATGCTCCGGGTCATCCAGGCTTTTTCCCGTCTGGATGCAGAGCAGTACCTCCTGCATGGCAGCATCTTCCCGGCGGATATAGTGGGCATCGTTGGTGGCAGCCAGCGGAATCCCCGTCTCACGGGAAAGCCGTATCAGCTGGGGCAGATTGCGCAGTTCGTCCCGTATCTGATGATTCTGAATCTCCAGGAAATAGTTTTCTGCGCCGAACAAGGTACGATACCGCAGCGCCGTTTCCTTTGCGCCGGTATAGTCATCCCCTGCCAGTTTCTGCGCCACCTCTCCGGCAAGACAGCCGGACAGACAAATTAAGCCCTCATGGTACCGGGACAGCAATTCCCAGTCCACACGGGGCTTTTGATAAAAGCCATCCAGGCTGGCGAGCGAAATCAGCTTCACCAGATTCTGATAGCCTTTTTGATTTTCACAGAGCAGGATCAGATGATAGCTTTTCCGATCCAGCAGATGCTCCCGGTCGTGCCGGGTGCGTTTTGCCACATAGACTTCACAGCCGAGGATCGGACGGATTCCGGCGTTCCGGGCTGCCTCATAAAACGGATATGCGCCGTACATCACGCCGTGATCCGTCAGCGCCACCGCCGTCTGTCCCATGGCTTTCACCTGCTCGATCAGCTTTGGAATGCGGCAGGCACCGTCCAGCAGGCTGTACTCGCTGTGGACATGGAGATGCACAAAGGCATTCTCAGGAATTTGCGGCACGTTTTCTCAACTCCTCTGCCATAGCGGCGATTTTCTGAAAGCGGTGGTTGACACCGGAGCGTCCGATGGGATTGGAAAGCAGTTCGCCCAGTTCTTTTAGGCTCAGTTCCGGATTTTCCAGGCGCAGTTCTGCCAGTTCCTGTAGTTCCGGCGACATCGCTTCCAGCTGACCGCATCGGATAATCAGCTGGATATCCTGCATCTGACGCATGGCGGCACTGACCACCTTGTTGATGTTCGCCTCGTCGCAGTTCCGCACCCGATTCGCCTTATTGCGCATATCCTTGCGAATCTTAATGTTCATCAGCTCGATGGTACACTGCTGGGCGCCCATGCAGGTGAGCGTGTCCTCGATATGCTCGCTGTCTTTCAGATACAGCACATACATATTCTTCCGCACCAGCGATCTGCCTGCCACGCCGATGCTGCCAAGCACCTTTTGCAGGTCTCCGCAGAGCAGCGCAGAGGGCGTGTTGAATTCCAGATGGTATTCCTTGTTCGGGTCAATGACGCTGCCGCAGCCGAAGAAAACCCCGGCGAGAAATGCGCTGAGGCTGTTGTTCACCAGGTTGGACAGACGAATCTCCCGCTTTTCGGGATGGATGTGGTACACCTCACAGATCCGCCCGATCTGCGCCGCATCCGTAATGGTATAGCTGACCATAAACTGGTCTCCGCCACGGGAAACTGTCCGCACGTCCGGACGCAGCTCCGCCTGGAACACTGCACGGAACAAAACCGGCATCAGCCGGGCAAACACCGGGCTTTCGCTTTGCAGCACTACCTGCTGCGGGGTAAAGATACGGGAATACAGCAGGATGCCATAGAGACAGGCGAACTGCCGGTCTCTGTCCGTGATGCTTCTGGCGATCTCTTCCCGTACATCATTGGAAAATGACACCGTTCTCCTCCTTGCTGTTACGACCGGTCTTTCCCGATATCACGATGCTGCTTAACAACGTGCATTCCTTTGGAAATGAGATAGTCCCCGATCAGCTCTGTGAACGTGATAGAACGGTGCTTTCCGCCGGTGCAGCCGAAAGCGATCACCAGACGGCTCTTTCCCTCCTGAATATACAGGGGGATAAGAAAATCCAGGAGATCTTTCAGCTTTTTCATCAGCGTCTGGGACTGTTCAAAGGACATCACATAGTCCTGCACGCATTTTTCACAACCGGTGTGGTGGCGCAGTTCCGGGATATAGTAGGGGTTCGGCAGACAGCGCACGTCAAACACCAGGTCAGACTCTGTGGAAACGCCGTACTTGAACCCGAACGATGTCACCTTAATGGACATGGAGTCTGAGGAATTGTCCAGGAAAATTTCCCGGATCTGTTCTTTCAGCTGAGATGCACTGAAATAGGAGGTCTCCACATAGTAATCCGCAATGCCCTTTACCCGGAGCAGCTGCTCCCGTTCGTAGGCGATCGCATTGTGCAGGCAGCCGCCGAAACGCTCATCCAGCGGATGCTTGCGGCGTGTCTCCTTATAGCGCTTGATGATGACCTCGTCTTCCGCCTCGATGTAGAGAATTTTGACATCCAGATCCGGCTGGCGCTCCATATCCAGCAGTGTCCGGTACGCATCTGTAAACATATCCCCGGAGCGCAGATCCGCAGCAATTGCCAGCTTTTGCAGATGATTTTCCGACTCCCGGCAGATGTCCACGAATTTTCCCATCAGCTGCGGCGGCAGGTTATCGATACAGTAATAGCCGATATCCTCCAATACATCCATGACCACCGATTTTCCGGAGCCGGACATTCCGGTCACTACAACAACGTGCATTCTGACATCTTCTGTTTCCTGCATACGCTCCACATCCTTTCTCGTTACGGCATTTTCAGCTGCCGGGCTGCTCTGCCAGCTTGTCGGGGTCTCCGATGACCACCGGTTCCAGTTCCAGCTGATAGCCGGTCTTTTCCAATACCGTCTGCTTTACATAATCACACAATTCCAGCACATCGTGACAAGTTGCCTTTCCGGTATTCACCACGAACCCGGCGTGTTTCTTGCTCACCTGCGCATCTCCCACGCTGGCGCCTTTCAGACCGCACTGGTCGATGAGAAACGACGCATAGTTCCCCACCGGACGCTGAAACGTACTGCCGGCACTAGGCAGTTCCAGCGGCTGTTTGGCACGGCGCTTTCCCAGCAGGGAATCCATTTCTGCCTTGATCTCTCCATAGCTGCCCTTTTGCAGCCGCAGCGTCACACCAAGAATGATCCTGCCGTCCTGCCGGAAAATGCTCTTCCGGTAGCCCAGTTCCATTTCCGCTTTCGGCACTTCCGTTATCGTACCGTCCGGCGACATACAGCGTGCCGAAACCACAATATCTGCCATTTCGCCGCCGTATGCCCCGGCGTTCATATAGAGGGCGCCGCCTACTGTTCCGGGGATGCCGGCAAGGCACTCCATACCGGTCAGGGACTGCTCCAGAGCATATCTGCCGATGCGTCCCAGCGTTGCCCCTGCCTCACAGTACAGCGTATCGCCGTCCTGCTGAATCCGGGAAAAATCCTTTCCCAGGTGCAGGATAACACCGGCATAGCCGCTGTCTGCCGCCAGGATGTTGCTGCCGTTTCCCAACACCAGGTAGGGATAGTTCCGGTCACGGCAAAGACCGAGTATCCGGCGCAGCGTCTCTTCTGTATTTATGTTTACAAAAGCGCCGCACGCACCGCCGATCCGGAACGTGGTATGATTCCGGAGAGGTTCTGCATACTGTACGCTGCAATTGCACGTCCTGCAAACCGCAGCGAGTTCCTGCCAATCATTCATAGTTTTGTCTCCCAAGCAAAAGCGTGTGGTAACGAAACGGCGGTATCCGACTGTCCGCCGGTATCCGCTGTCAGCTCACAGGTCCTTAAAACGCATCGTAATCCTTTACGACTTCCTTTGCCTCCATATCCAGTCCCAGCTGATCCAGCAGTTCTGCGGCTGCATTGTAGCCCATCTTTTTCTGACGGTTGTTCATCGCTGCAACTTCCAGGATGACTGCCAGGTTTCTGCCGGGCTTTACCGGAATAGTCAGCATGGGGATCTTTACGCCCAGGATAGTGGCGAACTGTGTGTCCACGCCCATGCGGTCGTAGATCTTTTCCGGATTCCACTGTTCCATCTCCACGATCAATTCGATCTTCTCCGTATTCTTGACCGCACCGATACCGAACAGGCGGCGTGCATTGATGATACCGATGCCACGCAGTTCCAGGAAGTGGCGGATGTTGTCCGGAGAGCTGCCCACCAGGCTGATGTTGGAGACCTTGCGGATCTCGACCGCATCGTCAGCCACCAGGCGGTGACCACGCTTTACCAGCTCGATCGCTGTTTCGCTCTTGCCGACGCCGCTCTCACCGGTAATGAAAACGCCTTCGCCGTAGATCTCGATGAGTACGCCGTGGCGTGTGATACGGGGTGCAAGGTTCAGGTTCAGGAATGCGATCAGACCGGAAATGAAGTTCGAGGTGCTTTCCTTACTGCGCAGCAGCGGCACCTCGTATTTCTTCGCCAGGTCCAGCATTTCCGAGAAATAGGGCAGTTCTCTTGCGATGATGAGCGCCGGGATATGCCGGGACATCAGCGCATCCAGCCGCTGGGTACGTGTTTCTTCGTCGATGGTGGAAAGATAGGCAAACTCCATCTTGCCGATGATCTGCATTCTTTCCGGATTAAAGTATTCATAAAAGCCCATCAGCTGCAAGCCGGGACGGGTCACATCGTTTTCGTCAATGAGAATTTCTGCCGGGTCTTTCGGCATATAGATGGTCTCCAGATGAAATTCGTCAATAATTTTTCCCAATGATACAGTAAATTTTCCAGCCACTATGACCAACTCCTTTGTCTGTGTCAGAACAGCGCCGCACAAGTTTTATGCAGTGCCGCCTTATCTGTCATTTTCCCATGTTTCTGTTTCAAAACACGATATTCCTTTTTCTATGTATATGCACGCCTGCACCGCAGCAGTCGTTCTTTTCAAATCCTTTTTTGAGATGCAGCGCCGGCGCTTATGTTGCCGACAGGAACACACCGGTTCCGTCCTGCGATGCCGCTTTCAGTTCCTGCAAGTCTGCTCCGGCATCTGCCGTGAGACAAAGCGGCAGATCTCCTGCCTTTGTTTTTATCTGCGGCAGCAGCGTCTTTGCCTGCGCTGCATTTTCCGCAAGATCCAGCACAACGCCGGAAACGTGCAGTGTATCCGGCTGGAACATTTCTGCCGTTCCCTCTGCCGCATCTGCTGCATCCACTTCTACCCAGAGCGGTACATTGCCGGCAGTCTGTGCCAGCTGATTCACCAGCTGTACCAGCGCCGCACTCCGCTCCGGATTCTGAACGCTTTCTCCGATGTAATTCAGATCGGATTCCCGGAAATCCGGGAACACAGCATCCTTGCACCAGATCTGAGAGAATCCGGCACGGCTCACCTCGCCGGTGATCTCCGTCAGATACTGCACCGTCACTGTGCTGAACGGACTCGCCCACGCTTTGCCGCCGTTTTCCTTGGTATTGTCCAGCCAGCGGCTGCCGTCTGTGACACGATACCCTGCCGCAGCATCCGCATCCGGCAAGAGATTATCCCACAGCAGGCTCAGCTGCGCCGCCGGTGTCCAGCCCTGCTGGGTCACGGTATCCACGATCTCCGACAGGGTCATACTGCCCTTTGCTGCGCCGCAGGACTTCGCCAGCGATGCGCTGGTCTGATACCAGATCTCGCCGCCGGAGACTTTCAGCGGAATCACCAGGAGTTTGCCGTCCGGCATTTTCTCCCGTGCCGATGCCGCCGCAGCCTGGAGCGCCTGTTTGCTTTCCAGTGCTGAGACCGGCAGCACATAGCCGTCCTCTGCCTGCGTCTGCACCGGTGCCGCTGTGGTCTCTGTCACCGCAGCAGATGCCGACTCTTCCGGCGCCGCCGTTTCTGCCGCCGCAGAAGAAAGCGTCTCCTCCGGCTGGGTCTGAGAATGCTCTGCGCCGGAATACTGCAGGATCGGCTTTGCAACGCTGTAGCCCACAACACCGATCACACCAGCCACCAGAAAGGTAAAGCCGATGGAAAGGATCGCTCTTCCGGGACGCACCTTCCGTCTCCGTTTTTTCGAATACGTATGCACTTTCGGCTGACGTTTCGACTGCACGTTTCTGCCTCCTCTTTCCTGCATTCTGCGGCTTTATGCCATTTTTGCTGCCTCGTCCCGGATCGCATCCATGGCTGCCTTCGGGTCAGCCTGGCGGAACAGATAACTGCCGATGACCAGAATCTCGGCGCCTGCCTCGATCACATGGGGTGCGGTCTCTGCATTGATGCCGCCGTCCACTTCGATCTGATAGGACAGCTGGTTGGCATCTGCATAGGCACGCAGCGCCTTGACCTTTTCCACCATATCCCAGAGAAACGACTGACCGCCGAATCCGGGTTCCACTGTCATCACAAGCACAACTTCCACCTGTGCCAGATAGGGTATCGCCTCTTCCCAGGGCGTTCCCGGTTTCAGCACGATGCCTGCTTTTGCGCCGGCATCGTGTATCGCAGCGATGGTCGCCGCCGGGTCACTGTTGCTTTCAATGTGAAAGGTCACCAGGTCTGCACCGGCATCCACAAACTGCTTCACATAGCGAATGGGGTCGGCGATCATCAAATGCACATCCAGAAACAGGTTTGTGCAGTGGTCTACTGCCGCCAGAACCGGCATACCAAATGTAATATTCGGAACAAACTGCCCATCCATTACATCAAAGTGCAGCATATCCAGACCATCCCGTTCCAATCCCTCTGTCACAGCGGTCAGATTTGCCATGTCTGCACTCAGGATCGAGGCAGAAATTTCTATTTTTTTCAAAAGCGTAACGCTCCTCTCCCAGCATCTGCGGCACTGTTCCCGGTTTCCGGGCATACCGCAATATCTTACTTTTTATTATATAATAAATCGGGAGGTTCGTCAATAGCGTTTTCCGGAAACGGCACATTTTTTTACAGAGCGGACGTCTCTGTTTCGCCCCGATTCTTCCAAAAACTTGACAAAATCCCGGGAATCCGGTATAATTAGTGTCATATCAAAACGTGAGCAGAGAGGAGTTCAACAGTTCTATGATCGGAGTTGCACTGGAAGGCGGCGCTGAACGCAGTTCTTTTACCGCCGGCGTAATGGATGCGCTGATGGCACATGATTTCTATGCCGGTGCAGCATCCGGAACATCCGCCGGAGCAGGCTGTGTGTTAAACTACCGTTCCGGGCAGCAGGGCGTCGCTCTGGAAATGATGATTATGGAACGCCACAGCCGTTATTTCGGCATCCGCCACATGGCGCATACTGGACGGTTTCTCAACCTGGATCACATGGCACACGAGTACGCCAGCCGCATCAGCTGGGACGCATACCGGCATCCGTCGATGCAGACCGATTTTGTCGCCACCTGCTGCGAGGACGGCAAGCCGGCGTACCTCACCGATGCAGGCAGCAAGCAGCGCCTGTTTACAGCAATCAAGGCATCCTGCGCCCTGCCCATTATCTGTGAACCGGTAGAGCTGGACGGCAGACACTATGTAGACGGCAGCATCGTTGACCCGATCCCGTTCCTGCATCTGCTGGAACAGGGCTGCGACAAGGTGCTGGTCGTTCTCACCGGCAACGAGAATGCCCATCCCACAGACTACACCCGGCTGCGTCTCCTGCTCCGGCGGCTGTACTACAAGAAATATCCCATGCTGTATCATGCGATCCTCACACGCATCGCCTGTTATGAGCGCCAGGTTCAGGCAATGGAACAGGCACAGAAAGAGAAAAAGGTTCTGGTTCTGCGGCCGCAGATCAAGCCGATCCCGCTGTTCACCCAGAACGAGGAAAAAATTCGGGCGTATTACCGCCACGGCTATGCGCTCACGGAACAGCGCTGGGAAGAGATCGCCGCTTTTCTGGGAGAAGAGGCACACACAGCAACATGATCGCCTGTTTTGCGGCAGGCACGGAAATAGGAAACCAAAAGCGGTATGCGTTTGTAAGCGCATACCGCTTTTCCGTTTTTGGGGCTAGTATTCGATTCCTTTTCGTGCGGAGATGCCCTTTTCATAGGGATGTTTCCGGAGCGTCATTTCCGTGACATAGTCCGCACGTTCCAGCAGCGCCGCACTGGGGTCACGCCCGGTAATCACAACCTCCAGCGCCTCCGGACGGTTTTCCAGAAAATCCAGCACCAGCTGTTCCGGCAGGAATCCGCAGGTAATGCAGGAGAGCAGTTCGTCCAGCACCAGCATTGCATACGCCCCGTGCTGCACCGTCTCTGCAATTTTCCGGAACTGCGCCGTGTACCATTCTGCCGCCGCCTGCTTTTCCGCATCCGTCATGCGGAACGAAAACTTTGCGCTGGGATAGGTCTGCCACAATGTGACCTGGGGCAGCTGTTCCAGAATGCGCCTTTCGCCGGAATTGTCCTGTTTCATCAGCTGTGCCACCAGAACCCGTTTCTGCCACCCGGCACAGCGCACCGCCAGTCCCATTGCCGCCGTGGTCTTTCCCTTGCCGTCACCGCAGTAAATATGTACCAGTCCGCTCATTTCGTTTCAGACTCCTCATCCGGCAGAAGTACTTCCCGGTTTGTGCCGTAGAAGATATCGTCTCTGCCTGCCAGCATCTCACAGAAACGTTCCAGCCTGTCCCAGTTCTGCTGTCCTTCGAACTCATAACTGTGTCCCCAGATGTAGAAAATCTGCGGCGTTTCCGGCTCGGATTCCAGGAACTGTTTCGCCAGGTCGAACAGCTGCGGATCATCATGGTGACAGGTCGGCTGAAACCGCATCAGATCTGCCTGCTCTGCAAAGGAATGGGAGCTTTCCACTCCACGGGCATAGCGAATGCCCAGACGGTTCAGTTCGGCGATTACAGTATCGTTGTACACGCCGTAGGGATATGCCATGCCCACCGGCGCTGTGCCGTAGAGTTTCGTGATCGTCTCCGCATTTTCCTGTAACTCGGCGGTCAGTTCCGCCGGAGACAGCTCCGTCAGATTATAGTGGTACACGCCGTGTACTGCCATCTCATGACCGGCATAGAGTTCCGGGCATTCCGCCAGGTTCAGCCGATGCACTTCCAGCACATCCCGGTACACCCAGGTGCCGTGGTCAAAGTCCAGCCCGGTGTTCACGTTGAACGTGCATTTCATCCCATAACGGTTCAGAATATCCAGCAGTTTTTTATCCTGTACATTGCCGTCGTCATAGCTGAATGTCAAGGCTTTTTGATATTGCTTTTTCCAGTTCATTTGCGTTCTCCTTTTCGGCAGCATAAGTTGTTGTTGCCATTATAGCACCTGCCGCAGGATTTGTCAATGCGCAGAAAAAATCGAAACCCTTCGAGTTTCCACGAACATATTGCCCGGTCTCTCCGAATATGCTATGATGAAAGTCTGTGAATCTATCCCGAAAGGAGTGCTGCCTTCTTGCAGCCCACGTGGAAACTAAAACTTGCCGCTGCCGCACTGACCTGCGCCGCCTTGCAGCAGCCCCAGCCGGTTGTCCAGCCGCTGCCGCTGAAATTCTCCCGGTATTTTCCCAAAGCAAAAGAAAACCGTCCTAAGGGTGCATCCCCAGGACGGTTTTCTGCGCAACTGAAAATCTATGGAATCCGCACCAAAGATGCGGCATCCAGCTAATATAAGTTATCGGTAAAGCGGACCATAGTCAGCGCAGGCACGATAGTCTGCTGCCTCCAGATCCTTTGTGCCGTAGGCACTCCAGGTGTGCGGACGATAGATGCGTTCTTCCGGCACATTGTGCATGGAAACCGGAATCCGCAGCATACTTGCCAGCGTGATAAGGTCTGCGCCGATGTGTCCGTATGCCAGGCAGCCGTGGTTTGCACCCCAGTTTGCCATAACATGGTACACATCTGCAAATGCGCCCTCACCGGTCAGATTCGGCACAAACCAGGTGGTCGGCCAGGTCTTGTCGGTGCGCTCGTCCAGCGGTTTATGGATCTCATCCGGCAGGTCAACCGTATAGCCCTCTGCGATCTGCAAGAGCGGCTGTGTGCCGTTGAGGATATTCAGACGGATCATGGTCACCGGCATCTCTGCACGGGTGCGGTAGTGAGAAGAAAAGCCGCCGCCACGGAAATAGCCCAGGTTTGCCGGCGCCCAGTCTGTGGCATCCAGCATGGCACGGATATCCGGATTCGTCACATCCCACCAGGGTTTCATGACGCCGTTTCCGTCTGCGTCCTTGCAGGCACCTGTGCCGTCCAGTGCAGCCGCACCGCTGTTGATGAGATGGATAAAGCCGTTCGCCGCTCTTCCGGACGGTGTAACGCCAGTCACACGCTTGACTGCCTCCGGGCTCCAATAGGTGCGGACATCGGCAAAGATGGTCGCTGTGCCGGTCAGCAGCTTGCCGAACAGCATTGCCGTACCGTTCAGACCGTCATTCTCTGTAGCGAGAATAGTAGGCTCTTTCTTCCCGTTCCAGTCAAAGCTGGAGTTGAGGATCGCCTCGGTAAAGTCTCCGTTCGGCAGCCAGTCTGTCCACATCCGCTGTCCCTGGAATCCGCCCAGGATCGCATTTCTGCCGTGGCTCTCTTCTTCCCAGCCCATTTCCAGCAGCTTGGGATTGCCGAAGAAAATATCCTGCACGATCAGCGTAAACTTGACGATGAATTCCCATTCCTTCGCCTTTTCCTCCGGTGTCCGGGGCTTTTTGATGCCGAACGGGTCGATCTCCCGATCTTCCGGAACGTCCTTGTTTACGTCATAGCCCTCCGGACAGTTTTCCTTGACCCATGCCAGAGCCTTTTCGTACTCGTCATGGTCGTAGATGCCCAGATGGATGCGGCGCAGGATCTCTGTCAGATCCACCCACTCTGCACGAATGCCCAGGTATTTCTGGAAAAAGTCAGAGTTACAGTAAGAACCGGCAATGCCCATGGAGACACCGCCCAGTCCCACATATGCCTTATTCCGCATTACACCTACGGCAACAGCGCACTTGGCAAAGCGCAGGATCTTTTCCTGTACGTCTGCCGGAACGGTCTGGTCGTCCTTGTCCTGGACATCGTGACCGTAGATAGAAAACGCCGGCAGTCCACGCTGTGCGTGCGCCGCCATGCAGGCAGCCAGATAAACTGCGCCCGGGCGCTCTGTGCCGTTAAAGCCCCACACTGCCTTGATGGTCAGCGGGTTCAGATCCATGGTCTCGCTGCCGTAGCACCAGCAGGGTGTTACAGAAAGGGTTGCGCAGACATTCTGGGTCTGGAAAAAGGTTTCGCATTCATATGCCTCTGCGCCGCCGCCGATGGTGGTGGGAGCGATGACACACTCTACCTTGGTGCCGTCGGGATAGCGCAGGTTCGATTCGATCAGATTCTTGGCAGCGTATGCCATGTTCATGGTCTGTTCTTCCAGATCTTCACGCACACCAAACTGCCGTCCGTCAATGACAGGACGGATACCGATTCTAGGATACATGATATTCCCTCATTTCTTTGAAGTTTTTTTGGAATATATAGACGCCGGGAGCGTTCCCGGGTGATAATTTCTCATGGTTTCAGATGCGGCAATACAACGCCGTGCCGCATCCGGTGTTTCAATTGCATTCAGGTTCAGCAGCTGGATGGCTGCGTTTCCGTAGACTGTCGCCTCGACAGGACCGGCAGTCACCTGCCGCTGGCAGAAATCCGCAGTGAGCTGGCAGAGAAAGCCGTCTTTCACGCCGCCGCCCAGCATATGGATCACCGGATAATGCGCCCCGGTGCAAGCCTCCAGATCTTCCAGCGCCCGGCTGTATTTCAGCGCCAGGCTCTCATAAATGCAGCGGAAAACGGCACCCGGCGTTTCAGGGATATGCTGTCCGGTTTTGCGGCAGTACGCCTGAACACGCTGCGGAATATTTCCGGGCGGTGTGAAAACCGGGTCGTCCGGGTCGATATAACAGGACGGCTCGTGGCACTGTCTCGCCATGGTCTCGATCTCGGCAAAGCTGTAGTTCTCACCCTGCCGGGCGTATTCCCGGCGGGACTCCTGGAGCAGCCACAGCCCGATGATGTTTTTCAGCAGCGTCACCTTTTTGCCGTAGCCCACTTCATTGGAAAGCGCCAGCGCAGCCGCCTGCTCCGTCAGAACCGGCTGTTCCAGCTCTGTGCCGAACAGCGACCATGTGCCGCAGCTCAGAAAGATATGCCGCTCTGTCTTAGCCGGTGCCGCAAATGCCGCACACTGGGTGTCGTGTCCGCAGACTGCCGCAACACGAATCGCCGGAAGTCCCAGCCGCTGCTGCACCGCCGGGGAAAGTGTGCCTTTGTCTGTACCGCTTTCCACAATTTCCGGCAGAATCCGGTGGGGAATGTGGAAAAGCGACAGGAGTTCCTCGTCCCATGTGCCGGTTTTCGCCGAGACCATCTGCGTGGTGCTGGCGATGGAGCGTTCTGTCGAAACCGTTCCAGTCAGCAGATAGGCAAACAAATCCGGCATCGGCAGCATCACTTCGCAGTCATCCAGCCTGCCGCTCTCCTGGTCGCAGATCAGCTGGAACAGGGTGTTGATCTCCATGACCTGGGTTCCCGTCCGGGCATACAGGTCTGCCGCTGTGATGGATTCTTCTGCCTTTTTCAGAATGCCGCTGGTGCGGCTGTCCCGATAGTGCCGAGGCAGTTCCAGGAGCGTTCCGTCGGCTTTCAGCAGTCCGTAGTCTACGCCCCAGGTATCAATGGCAATGCTTTCATAGGGCGCAATTTCATACGCCGCCTGCATTCCCTGCTCGATCTCACGCATCAGCTGAGGGACGTTCCAGTACAGTCTGCCGTCTTTGGCAACAGGGTCGTTGGAAAAGCGGTGTACTTCCCGGAGACGGATCTTTTCCCCGTCATAGGCTGCCAGCATGGCTCTGCCGGAAGAGGCGCCCAGATCCAGCGCCAGTACATAGCGGTTCATGCCATATCCTCCGGCAGAACAACGCCCTTTTTCAGCAGGATGTTGGCATAGATCGCCGTTTCGCCGGTGGCAATGACGGCATATGCCTTCTTGGCACGTTCATAGAACGCAAAGCGTTCCATATATTCGATCTCCGGACGTTTCGGCTCGTGCTTGTCCAGGATGCACCGGTAGTCCTCCCAGATCGTGGGTTTCACCGGGTCACCCGGCACAACTGCCATCAGCCCAACCGGTTTTTCGGTATAGCTGTCCAGAGGCAGAAAGCGCATCACGGCATCCAGAATCTCCGGCACGCCGTGGCCGTCCAGACGAATCAGACGCTGTGCAATGGCAGCACCGGGAAAATTGCCGTCTGCGATCACGATTTCGTCGCCGTGTCCCATTTCCATCAACACTTTCAGCAGTTCCGGGGTCAGAATCGGCGGAATATGTTTCAGCATAAGACCCTCCGCTTAGTTCTGTCCGTTGGGATACTTCTTATATCCCGGATGCTTTCCGGTCACGCCGTACTGCGCACGCATACTGCAAAGCCGGTCGATGTTCTCTCGGGAGATCTCCTGTGCGCCGCCCAGCAGATGGGCATTGAGGGAGATCTTCGCAAAGAGTTCCAGCGTTTCCATGCGGTAGTATGCTGTGATAAGGTCTGCGCCCACTGTCAGTGCGCCGTGATTCTGAAGCAGCATTACGTCATGCTCCTGCAAATAGGGCTTGATCGCCTCCGGCACTTCATCGGTAGACGGCGTGCCGTAAGGCGTTACCGGTACAGAACCGATGGCAATGACCGATTCGATCATGGTGTACTCATCCAGCGCCTTGTTTGCCACGGCATAGCCCGTCGCCACCGGCGGATGTGCGTGCAGCACAGCGCCTACGTCCGGGCGTTCCCGGTAGCAGCAAAGGTGCATCTTGATCTCCGAGGACGGGCGAAGTCCCGGAGCGCCCTTCAGCACCTCGCCTTTGTCGTTGATCCGCACCAGCTTGTCCGGCGTGATGAAGCTCTTGCTCATGCCAGTCGGGGTGGCGAAGAACGTGCCGTCCTCCAGCTTGACGGAAACATTTCCGTCATTCGCTGCCACCCAGCCCAGCTGCCACATCTTATGACAGATGTCGCAAAGCTGTTCTTTGATTTCCTGTTCGTTCATATGATCCTCCTGTGTCAGATCTGCTCCACCTCGTGTGAAGTCTGTCTGTACTGCGAGCCTGCGGAAACATTCTGCGAATCCCACAGTCTCTGCTGCAAAACGGCATCGGCAGGGCCTCCAAATACGCCCTGCACAAACTGCCCTAGTTCATTATACATTTTTCAGATGGAATTGTCCAGCTTTTTCAGCAGAAATTTACATTTATTTTGATGAATAATATGTTTCTTTCTCATATTTACAAACAATATTGTGAATTGCAAAGGGAAAAAATCTTTCCGTTTCGGGGCTTTTTTCGTTTTCCGGTGTTTTTTCGGAACAGCCGCAGATACTTTTCATAAAAAACAGCACACCGAAATGTTTCGATGTGCTGTACTTCTCTTAGAACTTGTTAATACATCCAGGTGTGCAAACCACGCTGCTTTTTGAGAAATAAAGGGAAAATGTTTGAAAGTATACAAGCATTTGGGATAATCCCCCTGTCAGCTTACGCTGACATCCCCCTTTTCAAGGGGGACATTCCAAAAAGTACGCCGACAGACTTTTATAACTGTTTCCGCATGGTCACATGGGGACAAAACTCGTCCATGTGAAAATCATCCGTCTGGGTATAGCCCAGCTTTTCATAAAAGCCTGCCACACGGCACTGTGCGGAAAGTGCAATGCTCGCTGCGCCGCAAGCCTTCGCCTGCTCTTCCAGAGCAGTCACCACACGTTCGCCCAGATGCTTTCCCCGATACGACGGCATAACGGCGATCCGTCCGATGATGTATGTTTTTCCATCTTTGGTATACAGCCGTCCCACTGCCGCCGGCGTCTCGCCGTCCAGGATCAGTGCGTGATAGGCTCGGTCGTCGATCTCGTCAAACTCCTGCTGAAAGCCCTGCTCTTCCATGAACACGGCTTTCCGGATGTACGCACATTTCGGCAGCAGCCTGTCCGAGATTTTCACGGTGTATGCCATCTTACAGTACCTTGGAAAGGAATTCCCGGAGACGGGGATTTTTCGGATTGCTGAAAAATTCCTGCGGTTCGTTTTCTTCCACGATTTTGCCGCCGTCCATGAACATCACACGGGATGCCACTTCTTTGGCGAATCCCATTTCGTGGGTCACGACAACCATAGTCATGCCGTCGTCTGCCAGTTCACGCATCAGACTCAGAACCTCTCCTACCATTTCCGGGTCGAGGGCAGAGGTCGGCTCATCGAACAGCATCACATCCGGGTTCATGGCAAGCGCACGTGCAATGGCGATACGCTGTTTCTGTCCGCCGGAAAGCTGGTTCGGGTACTGGTTCGCCTTGTCGGAAAGTCCCACCTTTTCCAGCAGCTCAGCGGCTTTCTGATCTGCCTCCGCCTGTGTCATACGCTTGAGCTTTACCGGTGCAAGGGTAATGTTTTTCTGGATGGTCAGATGGGGAAACAGGTGGAAGTGCTGGAACACCATGCCCATTTTCTGCCGCACGGCGTAAAGCTGACGGTCAGGCATATGTGTCAAGTCCTCGCCCTCGAACAGGATCTGTCCGCCGCTGGGCTGTTCCAGGCGGTTCAGACACCGGAGAAAGGTACTCTTACCGGAACCGGACGGTCCGATAATGACCACTTTTTCGCCCTTTTCAATGTTGGTGGAAATGTCTTTCAGAATGTGGAGATCGCCGAAAGACTTGTCCAGATGTTTAACCTCGATCACTGCGTGCCAGCCTCCTTTCCAGACGTGTTACCAGAGAACTCAGAATCATGACCATAATCAGATAGATCAGCGCAACGGCGATCAGTGGCAAGAATGCCTCATAGGTTTGGCTGCGGATGATGTCGCCGCCTTTGGTCAGGTCGATGACCGCAATATAGCCGGCAACAGAGGTCTCTTTCAGCAGTACGATGCACTCGTTTGCCAGTGCCGGCAGCACATTCTTGAACGCCTGGGGCAGAATGACGGAGAGCAGTGTCTTGGGATAGTTCAGTCCCAGACTGGAGCTTGCCTCAAACTGTCCGTTGTCAATGGACATGATGCCGGAACGCACGATCTCTGCCACATACGCCGCAGAGTTCAAGCCGAATGCAAGCACCGCCACAAAGGTTTTTCCCACATTCACCGAGGCAAAAATAACAAAGTAGATAATCAGCAGCTGTACAACGACAGGCGTTCCACGAATCACAGTCAGATAGATCCGTGCCAGGACATTCAGAAATCCCAGCTTTCCGGTCTTATCATGGGTCGAGCGGATGATCGCAATGAGAAAGCCCAGCACCATGCCCAGGATCACCGCAAAAAATGTAATCAGCAGCGTGGTCTTTAAGCCGTCCAGCAGGTACATCCAGCGATCCTTCTCGATAAACGTAGAGTGGAACTTAGTTATAAAGTTATCAATAAAATTCACGGCCGCTGTCTCCTGTTAGTCTTTCCGGACAATGATGACCTGTGTTGTGGTCGCATAGCCCTGTGTGAAAGATACGTTTTCTTCACGATCCGGAGTTACGGTCATGCCGGCTACGCCAACATCTGCCTTGCCGGACTGTACGGCAGCGATGATGGAGTCGAATTCCATGTTTTCCACTTTCAGTTCCATGCCGATCTCATCGCAGACAGCCTGCATCATATCCACATCGACACCAACGATGGTATCTCCGTCTACGCTCTCATACGGCGGGAATTCAGCGTTTGTTGCCATAACCAGTGTTCCGGTGCGCTCTACGCTGTCATCCCGTGTGTAGGACTGCTGGTCTGCATCGTCACCGATCCAGTGGCTGACGATCTCATCCAGTGTGCCGTCCTCTTTCAGCTTGGTCAGTGCGTCGTCCAGCTTCTGTCCCAGCTCATCATTGCCCTTCTTATAAGCGATAGCATATTCCTCTTCTGCAAACGGATCGTCCAGAATTTTCAGCGTATCGTTCTTTGCTACGAATGCCTTTGCCGGCTCGCTGTCGATGATAACGGCATCCAGCTTGCCCTGCTTCAGTGCCTGCACTGCGTCTGCACCCTTGTTGTACGGCTCAACCTTGGCATCCTCGACATCACCTGCATAAATATAACCGGTCGTACCCAGCTGTGCGCCGATGGTCTTTCCCTTCAGATCGTCTGCGCTGAACACGGTGTTTGCCGGTGTGCCGCAGGCGGTCATGGATACGGCGAGCATTGCGCTTGCTGCCAGGAGTGCGATCGTTTTCGTTGCTTTTTTCATACAAAAAACTTCCTTTCTGTCAGTCCTTTTGCTGACACGGCTAATATTGCTTTAGGCAACACCGCACAAAGCTTGTGCGTAAGATGCGAAGCCGGATTTTTCGGCAGATTGCACAGAAATTCCGCAGGCATACTGCCGTATGTCAAGGGATTTCTGTGCAGTATGACGGAAAATCAGCAAGCAGATTGCGTGCAAAGCCGCTAGGCGGGCTTTGTGCGGTGTTGCCTTTAATGCAATTCTTTTCTATTATAATCGAAAACGGGAAAGAATGCAAGTCATTTTCGCCCTTTTTTGATTTTTTTGCGTTTTTGCAGTCTTATGTTGATAAATTCTTTCATTTTCCACGTCAAACCCGGTTGACAGAACCGGAAAACCATGTTATAATAAAAACTGTTTTTGTAATAATGTAGTAGCGCCGTAAAGCGCTGAGAAACTGCTCTCACACGATGAGAACAACTGCATGACAGAAAGGCATCCCGTCTTCCGGCAGGATGTATTCTGTACCACCACACGGATCAGAAAAAAGGAGCGTTTTTGGTATGAAAAAGAACTGGACAACACGTCTGATGGCAGGCATTGCAGCAGGCACAATGGTATTTTCTCTGGCAGGCTGCGGCAGCAGCAGCGACGGCAAGAAGAGCGCCGACAAGGAAAAGTTTATCGTTGGCTTTGACGCTGCATTTCCGCCTTACGGCTATCAGGATGAAAACGGCGAATACGTGGGATTCGACCTGGATCTGGCGGCAGAGGTCTGCAAGCGGAACGACTGGGAACTGGTCAAGCAGCCCATCGACTGGAATGCAAAGGACATGGAGCTGAACTCCGGCACCATCAGCTGCATCTGGAACGGTTTCACCATGAACGGCCGTGAGGATGAATATGCCTGGACAGACCCGTACGTTGACAACTCCCAGGTATTTGTGGTCAAGGCTGACAGCGGCATTGCCACATTTGCTGACCTCGCCGGAAAGAGCGTTGCCGTACAGACAGACTCTTCCGCAGAGGCTGCACTGAAAGAGGACGACAACAAGGAACTGAAGGACTCCTTCAAGGAACTGGTCGTTGTCTCCGATTACAACACCGCATTCATGAACCTGGATTCCAATGCAGTCGAGGCAATCGCTATGGATATCGGCGTTGCAAAGTATCAGATGGAATCCCGTGACGGCGAATACAAGATCCTGGACGACGTTCTGTCCGCAGAGCAGTATGCCGTTGGTTTTGCAAAGAACAACACTGAGCTGCGTGACAAGGTGCAGAAAACACTGGACGAAATGCGCAAGGACGGCAAATTTGCTGAGATCGCTGAAAAGTGGGATCTGACGGATTCTGTCATTGACTAAATCTCCGAAAGGAATCTTGTTATGTCTTTTTTTGATATTGTTGCACAGCTGAGCGACAGTATGCTGCGTTCTACGTGGATCTTTCTGCTGACTCTGGTATTTTCCATGCCGCTGGGTCTGCTGATCTGCGTGGCACGGATGTATGCCTGGAAGCCTGTGCAATGGCTGATGAAGTTTTACATTTCTGTGGTACGTGGCACACCGCTGATGCTCCAGCTGCTGGTCATCTATTTCGGTAAGTATTTCCTGTTCGGTCTGCCCTTGACCACGAACTACCGCTTTTGGGCAGTCATCATTGCGTTCTCGCTGAACTATGCTGCCTACTTTGCAGAAATTTTCCGCAGCGGCATTCAGTCGATCCCGGTGGGACAGCACGAGGCCGCAAAGATCCTGGGCTACAGCCGGATGCAGAAATTCCTGCGCATTATTACGCCGCAGATGATAAAGCGTGTTCTTCCGGCAGTGACCAACGAGTCTATCACACTGGTCAAGGACACTTCCCTGGCATTTGCAATTTCTTACATCGAATTGTTCACAGAAACACAAATGATCGCTGCCGCAGAAACATCTATGCTGCCCTATCTGGCTGCTGCAATTTTCTACTATGCCTTTAACCTGATCGTTGCCGGTCTGATGTCTCTGCTGGAAAAGAAATTGAACTACTACAAAATTTAAGAGGTGCCGCATTGAATTACTTAGAAGTTGAACACCTGCAAAAGCATTTCGGAGACGTGCAGGTTTTGAAAGATATCTCCTTTTTCGTAAAGCCGGGAGAAGTTGTTTCGATCATCGGTCCGTCCGGTTCGGGAAAATCCACACTGCTCCGCTGCTGCACTTTCCTGGAGACCCTCTCCAGCGGCAAGATCTCGTACATGGATCAGCTTGCAGTCAGCGCTGAGGACGGCAAGCGTCCGGTCTATGCGCCGAAGACAGAGTTCCGCAAAATCCAGCACTACTTCGGGTTGGTATTCCAGAACTTTAACCTGTTTCCGCACTATTCCGTCCTGCGAAACATTACCGAGGCACCACGGCTGATTCTGAAAAAAAGCCGTGCAGAGGCAGAGCAGACGGCAATGGAACTGCTGAAAAAGGTGGGGCTGGCAGACAAGGCGAAAGCATATCCCTGTGAACTGTCCGGCGGACAGCAGCAGCGTGTGGCGATCGTCCGTGCGCTGGCGATGTCTCCCTCGATTTTGTTCTTTGACGAGCCGACTTCTGCACTCGACCCGGAACTGACCGGAGAAATTCTGGAAGTCATCCGGCTGCTGGCAGACGATCACATGACAATGGTAATTGTTACCCATGAAATGAGCTTTGCCAGAGCCATTTCCAATCGTGTGATCTTTATGGCAGACGGTTACATTGTAGAGGAAGGCGCTCCGGAGCAGATCTTTGAACGTCCGACGCAGGAGCGCACCAAGCAGTTTCTGGCACACTATCAGTAATCACACAGAATAGCACAAAAGCCGCAGGCAAACCGTTTTATGGGTTTGCCTGCGGCTTTTCGTTTATATAGAAACATATTCCGGATCGGTGTTATACTTTTGCAGATAGGCGTCGATTTTCTCCCGGTGCAGATTGTCACCTATGGCAATCAGAACTGCCTGGCCGTCTTTGACTGGTGAGATCTCCGTTTTCTCTGCGGTTGCGTTTACTTTCAGCCAGTCGCCGTTTTCTGCCGGCAATGCGCCCTTTATACGGTAGATCTTACCGCAGGCGGCATCCGCCAGAATTTGCTGTATCAACGGTTCGATTTGGTTTTCGGGCAAATTGATGTGCATGAAGTAATGGACTTCGCTTTGGATGCTCTCCGTGTTGAACTGTTTCACATAGCTGCAATTGCGATAGCCGGCAGACTGCATGGCAGAAAAATCCTCCGCACGGAGAGCGCTCCAGTCCGCCGTCAGAACGTCTTTCGGCTGGAACTGTCGTTTACACTGGATGCCTGTCAAAGAGCGGTTCAGATGGGTCAGAATGTGGGAAACAAGGTCTTCTTCGGATTCCCCTTTTATATTCTGCCACTTGCTCAAAATCAGCTTGCCACAGCAGGCTGCCTCAGATGCCAGAAGATACTCCATCTGCGCTGAAAGGACATCATCCATTTCAGCATCCACAATGGTTAGGATGCTGCCGATCTCGAACCACTGATCCAGCGGCGACTCGTACAGCGTATCAAAGAACTCGTCCATGTCGAAGATGCCGGAGGGTTCTATGATAACTCGATCAAAATGCTGCATTCCCAGGGAGATCAACTGCGTCTTAAAGCGTCGTTTATGACAGCAGGGGTCTCCGCCGCCGGCAATCATTTCCAGCTGGCAGTTCTCACATTTCAAGTCTTGCAGCATCACCATATCTACGTTAACAGCGCCAAAATCATTCTCCAGGATTGCGATACGCTGTCCCTGCTGAATCAGATGCGACGCATACTCGTGGATGAATGTGGTTTTTCCGGAGCCAAGAATACCTGTAATCAGATCTATTTTTGTCATATTGTCCACCCTTTCCATTGCGGCTATCCTTGTTTTATTGTACCACAAAGACAATGCAAAGTCAAACAAAAAAGCACGCCAGTTCCGATGTGGAATTGACATGCTTTTTATGTCTTGTGACTATGAAATAGATGAACAGGAAAAGCGGCCATTTTTCGACATTCGAAAATTCTAAATATAACACTAGTAAATTCCGCTAAACTAATTTTATTTATCTGCATCCAGTTTTAATTCATTATTCATTGCTTTGAGGTAAATTTCATCTCCTATGCAACCATTTAACTTTCTGCAACTGATGATGGTTTGCATTGTCTTTTGACCATCTTCATTTATACATTTGCAATTATAAAAACGATAGTCAGCAATTTCTAGAATTATATTTACGCAAAAATTATTATGTTTGATACAAAGAAATCCTAGAACACTAAAAAACACTAGAAATAGTACAATTCCGTCCCATTTCGTAAAGTCAAAAGCAAACAATGGCAGTATATACGACAATAAGTATTCAGTTGTTATTGTTTTTTCTTCTTTTGCTTCAATAATAATGTTTGGTTGTGTTCCCTCCTTTCCTTTTCTTAGATTTCCATTAATTCCCCAAAAAACAACAAAACAACTAACAGCAGCAGCAATAAGAATGCAAATTACACTTATGTACTCTGTATATAAATATTCATTATCCACTATAATGCTTTTAATATCTACGAATAAAATAGATATCCATAAAGGTGTAAACGAAAGGTAAAAAAGACAATATGGGAACCAAAGCGACATAGCATCATCTCCTTACACCCATTGTTTTGATCCTGCTACTTCAACAGGAATATCATCAAATGGATCAAGCATTCCTTTATTACAAAGAAGCTTAACTATTTTTTCAGAAGTGCCTTCCTTTGTCGTATCAAATTTATCACCACTAAGTGGAATAGAAAACTTCTCTGCCATCTCAAGAAGATATTTCTTATCTTTTATTTTTTCTAAACGATTTTCATTAAAGGAAATAAATCGTCTGGGATTATGTCCTGTACTTGCTATGCTTGCAAACGTAGCAGCATCAGTTAATATATCACATTGCTTGATATTCTCAATTTTTTCTGAACAAACAGCTTTATATGATCTCTCCATATTAAATAAATTTTCACCGGAAAACGCTAATAGGTAGATACAATTTCCAAAGATTATAACATCCACAACAGGTTTTAAGGAAAGAACTTTATCACTAAGCTCTTTAAATGTTCCATTATCATTAAAAAATTTATGCTTTAAGTTAGTCACAGGTCGCTGCATGGATACCAATTTTACGGGATACTCTTCATCATCAATTTTTACTATACCTTTTAATAAATAGGCTTGTGGCGAAAATTCTAAAGGGTCTAATTCATTATCAGGATTTGCTATAGTGGTAATCAAAGTATTATATTCTTTACTAATAAGAGGATTGCTTACTGCAAGTTTATAAATCATTGTACTAATTGCACTTCCATCATAATCAGTCACATCTGCATACGAAAAAAGAACGCCATTTTTAGTATTTGTATAACGAGCAGATATTTCTGCAATAAATTCATTTAATCTACCATCAGGTTTAAGCGTAATGTCACGTCCTATATAGCTTGTTCCATTTCGTTTTGAATTTTTTATTTTCAACAGCTGAATTGACCATGCATCGTACGATATTAGATTTTCAAATAAGGTTTTGATTTTGATTAACGACATTTTTACTCCTTTTTCTAGTATACCGATTTAATACAGTCTTTGAAATTTCATGTTTTATTTTTTATTTCTTTAACTAACAAATGAAGAGTTGTGCAAGGACACATTTTTGAAGGTAATTCTACCCCATTTCTAATTTGCTCCGTTAATTTCTGCTCTGCCAACTTAATTGCAGCGTTCTCATTACCATATTTGCAAAGTTTATTATAAATGTCATTTTCTGCTTTGCTATATTTTTGACCAACTTTTTTCTCATAACAATTTTCAAAACCGCTACAACAGGAAACAGAAGTTTGAAATGCAGGCATTGACCCAAAGTAAGCGTGAAACCATATCTCTATACAAGGATTCGACCAACCAACATTGATGCCTTTCCTCGTTGCAGATACAATAATATCATCGAATTTTTTTACTTGATCTCTATCAAACACAATCCAAACTTCACTATATTGCGGACTTTTCGCAGCCAAACTTATTGCTGTGTCAACCAAATCCACCGTCTTAGCTTTTACAACTTTTATTACCAAATTATCTCGTATAGACTGCGGAATAGAATCACGCAATCCATACATATAATTCTGTTCTGTTTCCTTAGTATCAGTTACTATAAAATAATATCCCAAATTAGGAATTCGTTTTGAGAATTGTTCTCTGGTTCTTCTTTTTCCATTTCTTTCAGATCTGCTCAAAGTTCTTCCTCCTTAAACATATCCAATGCCTTTAATGAAGGAATTGCACCGTATTTCCCTAATAGATAATTTTTCTCGTAGTTTTCATCTTTTCTAATCTTCAAACCATCTTCATTAATAAAATCAGCAAGTGAATAAAGAGATGATATTCCATCTTTATTTTTTTCAGTAAACCATATCTCATCCCTTCGAAGCAAATTTCCATTTAATTGCCAAGAATCATGAGATGTAAACACAAGCTGTGCATGATTTAAATTTATATCTGGATTGAGAAAAGCCACAATAAAACTCCTAACGAGCAACGGGTGCAGTCTAGCATTTAATTCGTCTATAAATAAAACGCTGCCTGTATCTAACACGCTTTGAAGTATAGGGTATAAAGAGAACATTTTTAGAGTTCCAGCCGATTCATCACTTAATGGAATAGAAATAGTTCTATTTGAGCCAATCATCTTGTGAACTGCTTCAATTTTAAAATGATCATCTTCATCATCTTTATCACTCGAAATTCTCTCAACATTAAAATCAACAATTGAATCATCAAAAGAGGAAAGATACTTTACCACATTTTGACGCACCCTTTCGTTATCACCAAATCCCGCTGGAATTCTTCTTGACATAATCAAGTTTTCAAAAGGCTCTCCAAAATCAGCAAATTTCAAGTTTAGAAACCAATCTCTAACGAATTTTAGTTTTGATATTTTTAACTTTGCTCCAAGTGAAACAATTAATGTCTCTTTTTCAAGAGAAACCTCAATGTTTTCTCTGCTTTTTACTGGTAATCCAGATAAATCGAGTTCGCTTTCATGAATATTTCTATAAAACAGTGGTTTAAAGTTACCTCTTGAAGACTTTGAAGCATAATTCAGCCACTCTTCTACCACCCCACTTTGATTTAGCACAAATCCATAATTGTAAGTTTTTGCTCCATGTTCCTCACTATCAATAAAATAAACTTCAAATGTAGATTCAGCATTTGCACTATTGTTGTCAAATAAAAAAGGAGTAGGCTTTAAAAAACGCCCTCTACTTTTTTTATCAACAGATTCACCACCAAACGCAAATGACTTAATCACATATGTTGCCATAAATCTGAAAGCCTCTTGAACATTTGATTTACCGCTTGCATTCGCACCAAATATAGCCGCAACTGGCAAAATCTTTTCGTACCCTATATTTATCACTCTATCTTTAAATTCTGTTATCTTCATAGCACTTAAATCAAGTGTAGCATCATCTCTAAAGGATTTATAGTTTTTAAAATTAAACTGCAATAGCATATATACTCCTCCTACTTATTACTATTATACGCTATTTCTATAAAAAAGTCAACACTTATATGAGCTTTTTTCTCATATAAGTGTTGACTTTTTGCTTCTGCATTATTCAACGCAGGATAACTATAAATTATCGGAGGTTAAAATGCAGCAGATAATATTAG